>BNJT01001264.1_pt1 | contig 48570 bp, 47 predicted proteins | sample 8540491 | NCBI WGS metagenome assembly BNJT01 (sample SAMD00202455, study PRJDB9452) | human saliva metagenome | host: Homo sapiens | reverse complement strand
TGTATTTTTCCCATTTATTTCCCCTCAGTTTATTTTGTATCATACTATTTTTCTCTGGATCGCTTTAAGGTGTTTCGATGTGTTTTATTTTTGTGAATGATAATGGGCGGCCCTAGTCTCAAATAGCCCTAATGAGTTATCAATATTATTTGGGTGGCATCAAATATCATAAAAACGAAACATTGCTTCTTGATATATTCAGTAGGTTGATATTTTTGGTAAAACTACGTACATTATTTCATGAAGATATGTGAAAATGTAAAAGCTCAAAGAATTACAGCATCACTACAAAATAATAAATAAAAATATATAAAGTGCAGCATTTTTGACAAAGATATTATCTCCCGCGAGTATCAGTAATTAAGGGCTTTTTAACAAGAATGATATGATGATGTTCTGTTTGAGCTAGATGATGTTGGTTTCTTTATAAGGGAGGGGCCTGGTTAATAGTAGAAAAGAATGGAAAAGAGCGGGTGTGTGATTTACATGGGTAACCACTGATTCCTTGCGCAGGTACTGATTATATAGATTATTGCAACGATGAGTATGATAATTTACAATTATAGAAACAGACAATAAATACAGTCTTTTAAACTATAAATGTGATATAGTTATATCTATCCAATATAATTATTTAACGTATATAAAAGGTGACTTGTTTATGGCTGAAAAATACTCTAAATGAAAATTATCAATTCTTATAATGATTTAATTTTATCATTTTTAATATAATAGTATAGATGGTATCCGAGAAAATAATTAACAATTTCCATATACGGATCTACTAAAAACAGATCATTTCAAAAACTATTATTAAAAGAAATGCAAAACGTATTCAGGCTATATTCAGATTGCTACACTACACAACTTTTAAACGACAACCAAATCTCTAATCAAGTATGTTTTTAAATCCAAACTATTTTTAGATATAATTTCCTATTTTTCAAAAACAAGAAGTTGCCAAATGAATCCTGAAGATATTGCAAGAGAGATATTGACGAACTGCTATGAGTGCCGGTTTTTGCTATCAAGCAGATGAGCGAGCGTGATAGAACTGCGGCTCTTGGAGTGGCTGTTCGTGAATTTGTGTGATGAAAAGATGGCAGCAAAGCTGATGTTGCTATTTATAGATGGCAAAGCTTGTGGCGTTATAGAGGCCAGAGCGGAATTTCCCTAAGTGGCGTAGAAAATCAATCAATTGCGATACGCAAATAACCTGACCAAAATAGCGTCAGATACTACACGTCCTTTACCATTTATCTATGAGAGCAACGCAAAGAGATCTATTTTACCGATTTGCGCGATGAAACACCACGTTCGAGGCGAGTTTTTGCGTGCGTCATAAGCCCGAGTGACATAGCGTTTTGCAATTTAGCGACACCTTAGGAAACAGTTTTGGGTAATCTACCCCACTTTCAAAAGCAAATTTAAGAGATTGCCAGTTTGACGCGATTACTTCTGTGGAAGAATCCCTTAAAAAGCTAAAGCCCAGATCACTTGTCGCAAATGGCAACGAGCGCGAGCAAAACATGACACCGCGTGTAATTTTCATCTACCGGCTTATCACTTTGTAGGCGCAAAAGAGTTTTATTTTTGGTGGATAGAAATAACTCTTGGGCAAACAGACCAAAAAGGGTAATCAGCTCACCTAATCGATGAAAATCACAATTGAGTGAAGTCTACATGAGTTCAGCATTTAAGCTCAAATAGTGTCGACAAACAGACGCAAAAGTAGTAATAACCACCATCCAAAGGCTATACTCTATGCTTCAAGGTGAGGCTGAATAGTAGCGAAATAGATGATGAAATTTCAGCCTTTTGAAACTAAGCCTTAAAATTAAAAAGAGATTGTCTACAACCCAAAGCTTCCTATAGAAACGTTTGATTTTATCGTAGTTGATGAGTGTCAGGAACATGGCTGGCGAGTGGCGACAGGTTTGGAGTATTTTTGATGCGTTTTGATAGGGGCTAACCGCCACGCCATCAAAGCAGACGCTGAGGCTATTTTAATATGAGCTAGTCTCCGTATTATCCGCTTGAGCGATCGATCGCCGATGGGATAAACGTTGATTGCGGAAATTTGTAGGATAAGAACAAAAATAGGCGAAAACGGAAGCATCATAGAAGCAGGAAAAACGCCTGTGATGGATAAAGAACGAGAGAGCAGATACGAAAGCCTAGACGAAGATATGGAATACTCTTCAAAAGAGCTGACTACTCGGTTTTATCGCCAAAATCAGATCCATAACCATTTTAGAGGTGCTATAAAAACGCCATTTTCACTCAGCTATTTCCCAACCGCGAGCCAAATTTCGTCCCAAAAACTCTAATTTTCGCCAAAGACGACAACCACGCAGAAAATATCACAAGATATGCAAGAGAAGTCTTTGGCGAAGGGAATGAGTTTTGTAAAAAGATAACCTACAATATCGGCAACCAAGACCCGGAAAGCCTAATAAAAGCTTTTAAAGTAGATCCGAAATTTCGCATAGCCGTAACCGTCGATATGATAGCTACAGGCACGGACATAAAAGCGCTTGAAGTTATAATTTTTATGCGCGATGTAAAATCGTCAATTTACTATGAGCAGATGAAAGGACGCGGCGTTAGGACCATAAATCCAAACGACTTTTGAAACCATCACTCAAACGCCATCTCAAAAGATCGATACACATCATAGACGCGGTCGGTGTCTGAGAGTAAAAGAGTCTTTCCGCTCCGCTTGAAAGAAAAAGAGCCTAAGCCTTAAAAAGCTTTTAGAAAACGTTGCAAAAGGAGAGTAGTGATGATACTCTCAAGCTACGGAGGCAGAATCGTGCGAATAGAAGCAAACGCGGATAAAGATGATCTCAGATCGTATCAAAGCCCTAACTGGGGGCAAAACCCCTATCAAAACACAGCCAACGAGATCCCTAGACACTCTTGATCCTGATAAAATTTGCGGTAAAAGTGACGATGAGATAACGGCTCTTAAAGATAGCGTCCTAAAGCTGTTTAATTCGCCTCGCTTTACGGACGCTTTTGGTTCGATATTAGCGCAAAATCAAAAATATATATCGACTTAGTATCGACAGATGAAGCGTTAATCGTGAGATTTAGCATAGAAAAAGCAAACGAGCTAATAGTAAAATTCAAGGATTTTATAGATACTCACAAGGATGAGCTAGACGCCCTTAGCATCATCTACAGCGCGAGCTACAAGCGCGCACTCGCTCACATATGCGCTAATCAAAGAGCTAGATAACGCGCTAAAAAGTTCGCTTTTATACCCTGAAAGCACATTGGGAGGCGTTTTTGTGGTGCAAAAAGAGAGTAAAAGTAAAAGGTGAGTGTTACCGAGTGCTTAACAAATTTAATCCAGCTTGTAAAGTCGGCTATCGGCAGAGACGCGGAGCTAGTCGAGTTTAGCTCGGTTGCAAACGCACGTTTTGAACTTTCGGCTTGGCAGGCAAAAAGCGCGGTTTTAATTTAGCGCCGAGCAGCTTGAGTTTTTGCGTCTGATTGAAAGATTTTATCGTTACCAACTCTTTCTAAACGCAAACGATATACAGGAGTTTTGTAGGCGATAGAGGCGGAATTTTTAAGGCAAAGAGCTGTTTAAGGACTTTGAAATGTACTTGACGATTTAATTTGAGCGATAGTGGCGTAAAAAGGAGTGTCGTTTGATTTTAAAAATATATGATAGTAAAAAGAGACTATTTGATGAGAAATAAAAATCCCAAAACATTGGCAAAATCTAACTTTGAAGATGTTTTGCAATACGAGCAACCTTCAAAATATATTGTCAAAAGCACAGAGTATGGTGATGATTATAAAACACCCGTATTAACTGCAGGAAAAGTTTTATTTTTAGGATATACAGATGAAAAAGATGGAATTTTTACAGATGTTCCAGTGATAATCTTTGATGATTTTACTACAGATACAGAATTTGTAGATTTTCATTTTAAAGTCAAATCATCTGCTGTAAAAGTACTTTAAACCTACTCGCAATACGAATATTAATTTATTTTTATCTTATGCAAACTATACACCATAAAAAGGATACGCATAAAGAGATATTGGATTTCTGAATATGCAAAGAGAAATCCTTTACCGCCATTGAATGAGCAGATTTGATTGTGAAAAAGATTGAGAGCTGTTTTTGAAAAGATTGATCTTGCTATCTCACTGTAAAAATCAAAAAGAGCTTATTGAGATTTATAAACAATCCGTCCTTTCCCGCGCCTTTAACGGCAAACTCACAAACTCAAACCGAAACTCGTGGCAGGTTAAAAACTCGGAGAAATTGCGATTTAATCTCTGGTCGAGATTTGAAGCAGATAAATATTCAAGTAGTATTTGTGACTATCCTTATCTAATAGGGTGCGAGCAACTTTAATAATGGCAAGTAGAAATTACTAGATGGACTAACTTTCCAGCGGTAATAGCAGGCGATTTGCTAATTACATGCAAAGGCAGTATAGGTGAAATGGCTATATGTAAATGGCAAAATTACATATAGCCAGACAAATAATGGCAGTGAGAGCAAAAAGATAAATTTTTCAATTTATTTCTAAAATATTTATTGCATTTTGAAGTTGATAAAATCAAAAATCAGCAAAAAGGTATAATTCCTGGGGATAGACAGAAAAATAATATTTCACTGAAAATCCCCTTCCGCCACTATCCGAACAAAATTTGATCGTTTCCGAAATAGAAAAACGTTTCAAAGCGGCGGATAACGCTCAAATTTAATAGAACAAAAATCTAGGCTGAATACAAAAGCAAAGCATTTTTAAGCAAAAGCATTTAACGGCAAAGCTAGTAAAAGGATAAAAATGAGTGAAAACAACTTAATAAATAAAGTTTGGAATTACGCGAGCGTGTTAGAGATAGTGCGTTACCTATACGGATTATGTATCGCAGCTTACTTATCTGATATTTTTAAAAATGGACGATGCAGGTTAAAAATCATCAGGAGCAAACTCAAAAATCCCGCAAAACTGCTCGTGGGAGTATCTAAGCTCTCTTGATGGCGAAAAACTTGAGAGCGCATATACAAAACGCCCTTGCCGTGCTTTCAAAATGGACGGAATCATCGGCATCGATATATCAAAAAGGCACAAAAAACAAGATAAATGAACCCGCCAAGCTAAAAAGAATAGTAAGCATGATAAACGATGAAACGTGGCTTGGGCTAAATGTAGATGTAAAAGGCGCGATATATGAAGGCTTGCTCCAAAAAAATGCGACAGAGAGCAAGAGCGGTGCAGGGGCAGTATTTCACGCCAAGAGCGCTCAGATACGATAGTAGCCGTAATGCGACCTAGCATAGATGAGAGCGTGTGCGATCCCTGCATGCGGGACGGGCGGGTTTTTGTTGGCGGCTTATGAATATATGAAAAGCAGAGTAAAGATAGAGAAAAACTAGCAATCGAAACAAAATTTACTAAGCGGAACCGACATAACTCCGCTTGTGGTGAGCCTTTGCGCTATGACTGTATATTTGCACGACATAGGCGCAGAGCAAAGCCCGGTAAAAAGTCGGAGACTCGCTACTTAGCCTGGGCGAGAAAAGATACGATATGGTGCTTACAAATCCGCCATTTGGCAAAAAGTCTTCAACCAAGATAATGGATAGCGATGGCGGCATGAGTGTGGAGAGAGATAGCTACGAAAGAGATGACTTTATAGTAAGCTCGTCGAATAAACAGATAAATTTTTACAACACATAATGAGCGTGCTAAAAATAGGCGGTCGGGCGTCCGTGGTGCTACCTGATAACGTGCTTTTTGAAGGCGGAGCGGGCGAGAGTAAGGCAAAGGCTGCTTGGCAATTTTTAGACTACATACGATACTTAGGCTTCGACGGGGATATTTTTATGCACAAGGCGTTAAGGCCAATGTGCTATTTTTGATAAGGTGCATATTAGCGGCGATGAGTACGCGACGAAAGAATTTGGATCTATGATTTTCGCACAAACCGAAAATTTCACGCTTGTTACAAACCCTTTAAAAAGGGCGATTTAGATGATTTCATAAAATGCTACAACGCCGAGAATATGGCTAAGCGCAAAGAGGCGAGAAAGTAAGAAAATCTAGTATCGATGAATTTCTATCGCGAGATAAGATAAATCTTGATATCACGTGGCTAAAAGATGAGTCGCTACAAGTGCTAGAAAAATTTGCCTGAGCCAAAGGTTATCTTGAGTGAGATTATGGAGAATTTACAAACCGCTATGAGTGAGCTTGGCAAAGTGGATGCGTAAATAGAGTGCCCATGGCACGGGCTGGCGAGCATATGCTATATAAAACGAATCCTGCACGGCGTAATGATGTCTTTATGTTTTTAGGCATCTATAATAACTCGTTTTGATGTTGAGAGCTTTTAATGGAAAATCAACCAGCTGGAATGTCGCTCACTTTGCCACCAATGTAGCTGCTATTAAGTTTAACTCAAAGGATCAAGTTTTTCTAGGGTAAATAGGGGTTTTGACTTTGTGACGACATGGGGCTGGATTTGAATATTATAGACACCTATGGTTATTATTTGAAGTATTTTTGTTTACTATTGTTTGCATAGAAATTAATCTTAAAATATTATTTTTATTTAAGAAATCCTAAATCAATTTTTGCTTCGGCGATACAAGTGGGTGACACATATCATATGCACATGTCTCCTCAAAAGTAAGTTTTAGCTCTATGGTGCTAAAACACTTTAGCTACCATCGTTTCACGATAGTGCTGTAAGGTCTTAACCAGACAGGCAAATGACCTAACGGTCATCATAAAAACTCAGCATAATTTTCATGAGATTAAACGGCTGATTTTTATAGTTATCGAAGCTCGGATGTCTTAAATAAAAATAGATTGAAGCCTTTTTATTTAGCTTTTTATTTAAGATATTCTGAGTGATTTAGGCAGGCTTAGTATTAAAAACAGACAATATTTGCCAGGGCTACATCCTAAGGTAAGGTTTACGCTAGAGGGCTACCCGCTATATATTGTGAAAAATAAGCGTAGGCTAAAAATATTGAAGATCGTTAGTCGCTTAATAAATTCTGTCGTCAATTTACTATCATCTCTTTTTGATTCGGATCGCTTTTAGGGCTATGAGCAGTGCAAGGGTAGCAAGCGCATTGCCGTTGATTTTGGGTTCACGTTATTTTTTATAAAGAAGTCCGCTTTTTGATAGAAATAAAATAAACATAAAAGCTCTGATCCGCTTATTGCCGTCGTTAAAAGGGGTGGTCTTTGATGATATAGTAGATCAATTTTGCCGCCTTTTCTTGCGCCGTAGGTAGCAGATCGCATCCGCCGAAGGTTTGATGATATTTTTAATATGCCTTCAATTCTCCGGCTTTTTGCATTGCAAAATGCGACGCTTCGCCTTTTTGGATTAGTGATTCTTTTAGGTCGTTTATAGCGAGCATGGCTTCATTGTAGCCTAGAGTGAAAATTTCTTTTGCCGGCCTCATCTGTATATATACCTAGAGTTTTGTCGTCATATTTTTGCAAAAGCGTCCAGGTTTTGGCGTAGCTTCTTATGAGCTCAAGTTCGTCGCCGAACCTATGTAATTTGTCATGGTTTTTACCTATTACGTTTTTGGCAGATTATATCAGTCGGGACATAATTTGTCCTTTTTATCTAGTAAAATCACAAACTGATACCCGCAAAGGAGCCTATATGTACAGTTTAACTCAAATAAAAGAAATGCTCGAAGTCGCTGGCGAACTACGAGAGAAAGTCAAAGTATGTTAAACTCCGCCGACGTTTCTACGGAAAATGCATTTAGCTAAGAAACATAAAAAGCGATTTGAGCGGCATTATACTCTCTCCAAGCTAAAGCTATCCATGAGGCATCTAGGCTAGCAGGGCTTAAAAGGTGGAAATACCGGCGTAGGCGGGCCATATACTCTAGAAGAAAACCGGGCTAGTGCTAGGTGGAGTGACTAGAGAGCGCGTAAGACAAATAGAAGCTCAAGCTATAAAAAGATCAAACATCCAAGGATAGTCAGGAATTACGATTATGTGAAAGAAGGTTCTTCATTTGCTGGGTGAGCCAGGGGGCATTATTTGACCATTTGTGCTCCTGCTCTTATGCTTTATCGCCACGAATATCCATTTATTTATCGGCCGTAAGTTCCTTGGGCCCAAGAATCCTCGCCAAGCTCACGATAGGGTATTATCTTAACACTGCTTTGATACTCATACGGCATCATCTCTACGTTTAGTATCATCTGTCGTATCTCCCGCAAAAAACTCGGTATCAAAGCCAAAATCTTGATCTAGTTGATGCAATATAATTTTACTTCATCAATTACGTCATAGGGATTATCTAGCGCCTTTACGACTTGTCTATAAAAAGCCTTTTGCCATATCTGTGCAGATGACATTATAAATTGCATTCAAAAACTATACTTGCCATACTATTGCCATATCTCTTGTTCTGCCATATTACTCTCCTTTGTTTTAAAGTATAACTAAGTAATGGTAGATCAAGTGTAAGATTTCAGTGCTCTAAAAAGAAAAAGTAGCTTCAGTTTAGTAAGTTTTTGATTAGTTCATCACGTTGTTTGAATCGTTTTCTAGGGTTAAAATATAGAAATTTCGAGCTGCATATCTTTTTCATATTCACCTTTATAGACTCTTGTTTTGCGCCGTCTATCTTTGGGTAAATGAGATAGAGCTTGCATAGCACTCGTATTTTTGCCGTCAGGCATAGAGCTGATATAGGTCGGCTTGTGAGATTTTTATACTTTTTTCTCGCTTTCGTTAATATCTTGCCTGATGATTTTTCCACTTTGTGTCGGCTATAATTGCCTTCTAAGAATATATCTGGTTTTAACCCAATTTTCTTGGTTTTTCAATAAGATATTTTTCCTGGTGTTGCAATATGGTGCCGGGAAGCTTTTTCTTAATAAAATTTCCAACATAGCTTTCAAAAAGTGCGTTCATGTCAAAAAGCAATGCAAAGGTCAGATCATCGCCTTTGTGCGGGAGTAAAAAGAGTTGCCCAAAAGAAAGATCTTGCACCACAAAAGTGTTTGCTCGTAGTGCTTTTACTTGACGGTTTATGGTGTAGCTTGTAAAGTACTTTTTATAATCATTGCACGTAGAAACTTCTTCAAATATAAACAAAAAGCTCGCGTATTTTTGTTGATTTTTGCTGAAAATTGACTTTTTGTATAGAAATGTAGCGTTGTTTTTTATGATCTGGTTTGTCTTTATATCGCTTAAAATTCGCTGTATTCTACGTAAAATCGCTCTTTGTGGATGCTATTTCTTTTGATCTGCTCATTTATATTTAGCTTTCCTTTTAGAAGTACAGGTTATCTTCTAGTGTTACATAGTCGCTTTTTATTCCCTTTTTACGAGAGTCTCAAGCTCACACAAAACATCGAGATGATAATTTTCAAAAAGCGGCAAATTTTTGAGGTTTTTAGGTTGGCCAGGTGAGCTTTTAAATGGGAAATTTTCTAGCGTCCTTAGCATTTTATAAAAACTGCTTTCGACTTATCAGTGTCGTTTTTTGTCTGCTATTTTTGGCAAGACTTTCTATCGTTAAGCCGCTTTTTGTCTGCAAAACTCCAACATAGTTTCTAGCCTGTATAATTTCCCGCTGCTTCCGCTTCCTATCCTTAAAAAGGCGCATTTTCATCACTATTTTTAAGGATAAATTATCTATATCGCTAAAGTCTTTTTGCCTATAATGTGCTCATATCTACGCTCAAACTCAGTTACGTTATCTGGGTCTCTTCATCTGTACTTTCTTGGCTATAATTTCTATGTAACTTTGCGGATCGCGTAAAAGGCTTTGAATGTATCTCATACAAGACTTTATCGTCTATATCTTCTATTCTTCCATCAAAACAATTCGCTTGCCCTTTTCTTGTTTTTATTTATAAACTGGGTCTAGTTATTTTTCCTGTTTGTTATCTGAATTTGTTTCATTGGTTTTTCTTTCTGACTATCTCCCAAAACCAGCCTTATCTTTTTCCCAATCATCGTAAAAATACTCTTGCAGTAGCGGTAAAAGATTATTTTTAAAGATCGAAGCTAATTCTGATATATCCGCACTATCTTTTTAGCGACATAAAATAAGCATGCCCTATCATGTGGTCTCTGTCGTAAAGATACTCTATACGCTTCGTTTATAGTTTTAAGCATAGTAATGAAATCTATATCAATGTATTTTTCCTCTTGGTCTATACCCTTGTATTTTTATTTTAATAGTCCCCAAAAGTTCTAGTTTGCGGCATCATCTCCACAAACTCAAATCTTCTTCTAAGTGCCGTATCCATAAGAGCTATGCTTGCGATCTGCAGTATTCATCGTGCCTATTATGTATAAGTGAGGGCACTCCAAATTTTTCCTTCTCTTCTTCTCTTTTGTGTTGTGAGTATGGTAGCTCGACCATTAACCCATCATCTGCTCCAAGCCTTTTTGAAGGTTCAATTAGAGTTATAAGCTCACTGAAAATTTTGAGATATATTTCCGCGGTTGATCTCGTCGATGATTAGACACATATGGCATGGTTGATAACATGTCTTCAATATAGCGTCAGGATGTGGCCATACCTGTATGACGATTTAGAATTGTCTTGGTCAAATAATATTTTTCTTAAGACTATCTTTGCTCATAGGCATGGGGGTTACCGTCTGCGCTACTTGCAGATCTAGCCTCTATACCTTGAGTTGTATTTTTATATAAATAAAATTCATAACCATCAGATGTTTTTAATTTTTTTATTAGAAGTTTTCATTTTTGCATAATTAGGCAAAGTGCCGCATATATATCATATAACTTTATCAAATCTATCTTCAGAAATGCGGCACTTTCCATTTTTTATGTTCTTTACGCTCTTTTATTCTCTTGCAAATTTTCCTTAAAAGATGCCGTCCTCAACTCGATAATGTATATTTTTATCCTCGGTATATGCTTTTGGGCCTTCAACAAATTCCTCATATCCATAGCTTTGATGAAATGTTACACATTTTATTTGTCCGCTTTGTACATATTTATCAAATTGCTTTTAAAGCTCTCCTTTTTCTTCGTCGTTTATTTCTTCTTCGCAATCCCTCTTATTATTTCGATAGCTTTTGCTGTTGTGTTATATGTTTTTCCTGTACCTGGAGGGCCGTATAGGATTTGGGTTTAGAGAAAGTACTACCTTATCTTTTTGTCGTCCATTGTCTTCTGTTGGCATTGTATCTCCTTCGCCATTTTTAAATTCTATGTATTTGTTTACTGCAGAGTTATAATCAGTAAAACGTTTTTAGATCTTCCTTATTTTATAAACTCTTCTTCTAGATATTTTTGGATTTTTGCTTTTTAAGTCATAATAGTCAAAAATTGAGTAATTCATTGTCTTCTAAAAATTAATAAAATTTCTTAAATAGGGTTTGATATTGTTGAGCCGTATTTTTTACTTAAAAGTGTGTTTACAATAATCTTTAAAAACCTTCATCAGTCTATATCTTCAAAACATATTTTTCTCCTATATTTTTAAAAATATATCACTTTCTGCGGTTTATTATATACCGTTATCTTTTTAAATATTATTAAATAAATATTTTTATTTAATCGCTTCATAACACTATACTACTTACTAATAATTTTTGTTTTTAACTAGCCTATGATTACCAAAAATTAAAATTTTGCAGCTTCTTTGGTTGTATATTATCCTATATGATTTTTGTTAAATAGCATTGCTAGCACACTAAACTTAGAAAATTTACCTATTTGGACAAATTATCCTTTTAACCCAGTAAAAATACCTTCAAACATAAACAAGGAGTTAGGGCATGAGAAACGAAAGCTTTTATGTAGATAACGAGATACACGACCTTGCGATGCTTTGGATACTTCGCGCGATTTTTTCGCGCCGGGGAGAAAGGGAGTTTTTAAAGATGCAGACATAATAATGTCCTTGAGTTTTTTAGGCGTTCATTCAAAGCGAGCCGACCAGCCAAGATATCGAAGTACTTAAAAATAGGCTTGATGTCCTTGAAAAAGCCAAAAATCTCATGCGGGCTAAAAGATCTCGAGCACAATCTAAATTTGCTACAGTTAAATTGGGTCTAAACGACATCGAAAAGACCGTATCTAAGATTCGTAGCTATTATGTTTAACTATGAGGATCATCTCGGATGCTTGCGGAGTTAATAGGAGAGCTGAACAATAGGCAAAGTCATAAAAAGCCGTGTCGCAGATACTAAAATTACAATTTCTAGTGATGTTCAAAAATGCTTTTAGAAAAGACAGGGATTTTTCACCAAGACTTCATTGATAAAAATAGATGCCTTTTACGCATGTAAACTAAGATCAAAAATCGACGTCATAAATAACGATTTTTATGGGTGCATTATTTACTGAATGCGAAAAAATCGACGAAATATTTTGCAAGCACGATAAAGCCATGCAGTCAAACAAATCTGACGCTTAAAAACTATACTCATGTAAAAAGAGGATATGCAAATTTTGAGTCTCTTTTCTAAAAACGCTATTCGTAAAAAGCAAAAAGGAGTAAACGTACCCTCTACGGGTTCAGCAGGGACCGGTAAAACAGACTAAGTAAAGTGATAGCTAGCGAGTTCATTAAAAACTCTATGAAGTAGCCTATGCAGATGAAAGCGGATATAGCAAACGAGCTGGAAAAGGATAAGATCTTATTGTCTCGCGCAAAAGCGTCTTATCTGCTGGATCAAATTGCTGATGTATGACGAAGCCGAAGACGTATTTAATACTGGAAATGATGAAAAAGACGGTATGGCAAAAGCCTTTATAAACAGATCCTTAGAAACAAACGAAGTGCCTACCATCTGGATAACCAATAATATCTACTGTATGGACTGAAGCCGTCGTTGACGCTTTAATCTAGCGTCGAACTAGGAGTGCCCAATGAAGACACGAGAGCAAAAATCATCAAAGAATACAGCGCAAATTTGATGAGATAATAAGCTAATAAAAAGCTAGCCAAAAATCAACATGTAGCTCCCGCAGTAGTTAGCAACACAAGCTTAGTCGTTTCAAATTTAAACACAAAAAGATAGAAACAAAGCCTTCGAGAGGGTAATAAGCAACACTCTAAAAGCCCAAGGATACGGAGCTATAGAAAAAGACGAGAAAAAGAGAAGACAAACGACGATCTACCTAGTAGCTGCGATCCAAATTTCGTAAACTCAAACTGCGATCTCAAAACGAGCTAATGAAAGGCATAAAAGAGAGCAAAAAGCGCTAGAGTTTGCCTTATATGGAGTACCTGGAACCGGCAAGAGCGCCTATGCCAGATTATCGCCAAAAGCATAAAAAAGACCTATCATCATCAAAGGAAGCGACCTTTTGTCTATGTGGGTTGGAGGAACCGAGCAAAACATAGCTGAAGCTTTTAAGGAAGCAAAAAGATAAAAAGCAGTACTTGTATTTGACGAAGTAGATAGCTTTTTACAAGATAGAAGTATGGCTGCACGAAGCTGGGAGATAACTCAAGTAAACGAGATGTTAGTGCAGATGGAGAGCTTTGATGGGATATTTATCGCCACTACTAATTTAATCGATAATCTCGATAAAGCAAGCCTAAGAAGATTTGACCTAAAACTAGAGTTTGGGTATCTATTGCCAAACCAAGCTCCAATTGATTTAAAAAGAGGCCTTGCTAAAAAGTCAAATTGACGACAAATGCAGCTAAAGAGTTGTTTCACATTGGGGCTTATTAGCCCGGGAGATTTTGCTAGCGTGAGAAGACAAGCTAGGTAGACCTATTAAAAATGGGGATGATTTTTATGAAAGGTTAGAGCAGGAAGTTGCACTAAAGAACGAAGAGAAAAATGCTAGGATAGGGTTTTAGCCTATCTTTAATCAGGTATTTTGTTGGGCATATCCGACAAAAATACCTCTTCTATGAGCATTTCAATAAAGCCACACTAAGATATCTTTATTCTGATAAAAATATAGTTTTTGAGCACCTCAGCAAAAACTAAAGTTTTATTTTTACGACATTCATATTGTCATCATATATTTTTATATCATACTCATTTGTTTCTAACTTGCCTAGAGTAGGGACTTGTTTTACTTTAAAGAGATTATACAGGTAGTAAATATTTGTGTATTGTTTGACCCCAGAACAAAAACTCATTGCTCCACATATTCTCAATCTCTTTAAAGGGTATCTTCTCTATATGATCCCTTTAGTCTCCTTTTTGACCGTAAACGTCCATTATATGTTTTGCTACGGCTTTGGGTATATAGTAAAAATCACCGATTATATTAAAAGTATCTTTTGATGGGTAAACTATAAACCATTATATATAAATCATCTAATGAAAAATTGTCTTGATCTAATGGGATATTAAAGGCTATTTTTACCATTTCTTCTTTTGATCTTCTTGTGTACAGCATTTTTATTGGTATCTGGTAAGTCATTAATCAGGATCCTAAAAATCAGCCTCTCCCAATCTTTTATCTGCTTATCTTCTATTACTTTTGCATTACTCGGATAAACGCATGACATCTTGTCTTCGTAACACCCAAATATTATAATACTTTGCCTTTAGATACATTGCCTATCATATCGATATTGTCTTTTTGATACTTCCAAACTCAAAATACCGTGCTCCAAAGCCCTCTATGCAGATACGCATGCCTTTGTTATAGTCCTTTTTAATACACTTATCTGCCAAAGAGTCAGTAAGCATAAAAAACAATATGCATTCGGTTAATACTTGTTTTTGTTTTATGCTCATTTTTCTTAGTTCGCTTTTTCTAGCTCTTTTATGAGATAGTTTCTTTTGTTGGTTAGTTGTAATAAATCATATTGGCTAATTTTGCAATGTAAGTCATCCGCTAAAATTAAGGCATTTGTGAGTATTTCGTTTGAATGTAGTTTTTGTATGTAGTCGGCTAGGTTTTTACGTAGTACACTCCTTTTTAAAGCGCATTCGCCATCAAGCTCTAAAAACGCTCAAAGGCATGTTTGAAATAAACAAATTTTTATATCAAATTTTTCTTTTGGTTCAAGTTCAAATTCATAAAATGTTTCGCTAGCACCTATCTCATCGAGTTTGACTATGGAGGCTTTATCGTTGTTTTTTAGATTTTTAAAGAAATTCATTTGGAAAAACGCATCATAACAAAAATTATTTGACTCGTGACCATAAAAATGCATAGTGTCTTTTGTATGCCATTTTTCATAAATCTCAACAAAAATATCATAAGTATATATGCCTTTTGCATCTCTATTTTTACCTTCACCGAGAATATCGTCTAAGATAGGCAATATCAGTACATTTTCCTGGGTAAAATGAACTTTTCTAGCGGATCACTACTTGATTCCAACGCTTTGAAATCTATCTCTTGCGACCCAGCTTCCTTGATCGCCATCGCATATGTTTTCGCGGTCTTTATGCGTATTTTCGCGTATTTTTCATATCGTCTCCTTGTATGAATTTGTGGTATATTGTAGCCGATTGGATTGGACATTCTGTGTCTTTATTTTTGGTATAATGGCAAAAATTTATGAAGGAGAGAAAATATGATAGAGAAATTAACACTTAGAACAAGAGCATATATTTTAACAGACAAGAGATTTGAGAATTTTATATCCAATTCCGGTGACTGGTTTTTATGCTGAAAAGACGACGAGAAGGTGATTGTAAAAAAGTATTTCAAAAAGAGCCGATAAGAAATATAGACTTTTATTAAAAAGAAATATTGGAAAAAGTTAAAAATAATGTCAATGTAATTATTGGTTGCATTGATGATGATAATCTATAGGCTTGAGCTTGATATAAAATTGATGCTGATATGGAGGTGCTTTTTAATGATAAACTTTGAATTTGTAAAAATAAAGATAGTGTAACAGTAGCACAAAAAGATATGATTGACTTAAATATCGAATCATTTACTGATTATGCCGATAACGATAGAAGAATAAATAGCCTAGCTACTGCGGATAGAATAAAAGGTTTTGGCGGAAGAGATGAATTTTTAAATTGGTATAACAACCAAGAGAAAAAATGCTGCTATTGCGGCGTTGAAGAAGCAGACCCTATATTTTCATAGTAAAAAAACACAATATGAAGATGCTAGACAAAGAGGAAAAATTTTCAGAAGTTGAACGAGTGATAACAGCGCCAAAAAGTAAAAAAATAAATATTCAAAAGAAAATTGTCGCTTGATTTTGCTACATTTGCAATAATGCAAAAGTGATTTTTGTCGGCTGAGAGTTTTGAACCTATTGCCAGAGGTATAAAACAATTCTGGAATAACTATCTAAACAAAAATGTGAATTTCCAGAAAACTTTGAATATTGGAGTAAAAACAAAAAAATAGTTTTAAAAATGGCGGTAACTCTACCGCCCGACCTTTCTCTGCCGTTATGCAGTGTAGCGCTCCGCCAAACTCTCATGATTTCGCTTAAATTTATCGTCTCTACTTTGCAACCGCCAGTACCTTTCTTGATCTGCTCTATCGCTGTATCGTCATCATCCATCCCATATATCGGAACTATTAAAATATCCTTAATTTTAATAGTATCGAGTAAGCGCCCCAGTCTCTTGTTTTGCTAAAAAAAGCTATCGCCATACTTCGTAATTTGATCTCCAAGTCATACTTTTTAAGAGCCTTTATGACCTCATCGTTAAAACTCTTGCTCTCGTTTGAAAAAATCATTGACAAGCACGCTGTTTTCATCTATCCATCTCACCATGCCGTCGCTGTGCCCCAGCATATCGTATGGCTGCCTTGGTATGATGATGAGCTCATTTAGCGCGCATTTTTGCTTTATGGTCTCAATGATCTCGGACTTTGTTTTTGACGGATTTTCTTTGAAAGTACTATCAGTCATGATGGCTTTACCTCCAAGCCTTACGAAATTTCCGCCGTCCAGGACTCACCGGCGTGATCATTTTAGCGGCTGGATCTTTGTTCTTAGGTGGCTATATTTATCATCTTTTTTATGTAGTCTGGATCGTAGTCGTAAGAGACGAGGCGCCCGTTATCTCAGCAAAAACGGCATAAAGTCCCTCATCCAAATATCTTTTGTTTCTACTCGTATTTTATATCGTATTTATTAAGGGATAGAGCGCAAGGCATCGGCGATTTTGGCGTGGTTTTTGACCAAAAAGATTTGAAATAAGAATAGTCAGTTTCACTGTTTTTCCCTAAATTTTTAAGAATTTCTTGTGATTTTTGACAAATCTACTCTACATATAAGGACTGTTTTTTTGTCCGATTTGTTCGTTATAATTTCACATATCGCAAAAAAATGTATCGGCGATAAAAAATCAAAAAAAGGATAATTAGTGATTTTACAAGTATCTCAAAAACTAACACAAAACAGCTATAAAAAAGGCACTTGGCCACATTTAACAAGAGCGCTTTGCAATTTGGAGTAGCCTAGACGAGTTTATTACAAAGGAGCAGGGGCTTATTTTTAGAGTGTGATAGCAAAAGAGCGGCAGCTAAAAAGCAGAATGGGCAAGGCTTCAGAGGAGCATAACCAAATTAAAAACAAAGTAGGGTTGCTTTTGTGGCTCAATTTAAAAATCTAAAAATGGGCATTTTTATCTAGCCAAAAAAACACGTATATTTTTACAAAAAGTTATTTAGACAAAGAAATAAAAAGTTTAAATATTTTTAAAACAAAGGAGAAAAATGGCAAAGAAAAAGTTGTTAAAACAGCTCCAATAATTGAGCAGTTTATGGATTTAGCTAACACGCAAAGGGAGCTAGCAGACGAATTGGGATCTAAGTTTTTAGGGATTTTGCAATGCATATTTAAAACGAAAAAATGCGTTATTACTAGAAATAGTTTTGATCAGCAAGGCTCTTTTCTTGCCGGTATATCTAAATATTGAAGTTTCTACCAAAAACCAACTCTTATACATCAAGAGTAAATGCGTATGTTGGTAATGTGTCTTTCGAGCTAACATATGATGCTCTAGGAGAAGAGTACGATGATGACCATTTTAAAGATGAATTAGTTAAGTTCTTAAAATAAATAACGTTGTATCGCAAGATAAAAACATGTGGCGCCAGACCACATTGGTCCAACATAAAGAGTCCTCAAGATAGGTACGATTTTATCAGTACTAATATGGCAGGGATGAAAAATCCCTGCATGAGTAATTTAGCGATTTTGCTTCTCTTTGTGCCAGTAAAAACCCAAAGCAATTAGATACTATGATCAATCAAGGTTTTAGACTTTTAACTTGAGATAGAATCAACAGGTTTAGTGGAGTAAAAAGCGATGAATTGAGCTTTGTTGGTCGTAGCATTTTGTCGGTTTTTGGCAAATCCGCCGAGATTTTTCTAGAAAATGAATTAGGACTGCTATTTTTAAATGCTTCTTTATTGATTTTTTAAAAAATATCAACGCTACCCATTCTGTCTGATTTTTACGGGTGGTAGCCTCATGGTCAAATATTTACCATGCCGTCTATCATATTAAGGTTAGCATATTATAGTTGTACTTTGAGTTTCGCATCAAAAGTCTTTTTCGCTATCATCCCTTTTTCTGTAAAAATTATTAACCAGAAATTTAGCATTACTTTCATTTAAGATTTCTTTATTACTGAAAAATAGATTTTCTACCTCTGAAAAAAATATTTCATCAATTCTCAAAACGCCTCTTTATAATTTTCAAACGCCATTTTTCTCCTTAAATTATGTATTCTAAACAAAATGTATAATGTAATTATTGTCTATTTTATGGACTTTTTGATGTCTAGTTTTTATGTTAAAAATTAAAAAGATGAGAACTATTTTATTTAAATATAGTTTAAAAAGCATAATAAATCCTTAACAAAGGCAGAAAAATGAGCAATAATTACTATCAAAAATCCTCTACATTCGCGGTCTTCAGTGTGAAAAGAGCTTATGGCTTAAAAAGAAAAGGCCTGAGGTTTTGCAAGCTCCAGATGACAGTGCGCAGGCGGTATTTGACACCGGCACATCGGTCGGCGAGCTAGCCTGTGAGCTATTTAGTGGCGGTGAGAGGATAGAGTATACGGGCGACTTTAACGCGCAGATGGCAAAGACAAAAGAGCTTATCGAACGCGGCGCAAAGGTCATCCATGAGGCTACATTTTTGCTTTGACGGCATCCTTGTTATGGTCGATATCCTTCGTATCTGCGAGGACGGCCTCATCATCAACGAAGTAAAGAGCTCAACCTCGGTAAAGACGTCTATATCGATGATCCAAGCATCCAGTACTACGTCATTAGCTCGCTTGGCTACAAAGTAGGCTGCGTAAAATATCATCCACATAGATAATAGCTACGTAAGAGGCGAGAAGCTTGAGCTGAAAAGCTTTTTCACACCGAAGATGTGACCGAGCAAGTAAAGCAAAAACAAGCAGAAATCCCTCAAATTTGCAAAGTAGGTGAAGAAATTCTTAGCAAAAACGTTGAACCAGAGGTAGATATCGGTCCTCACTGCTCAAATCCTTATCATTGCGACGCTTGGGAGTACTGCTGGCACGAGCAGCGCGGCATACCAGAGTATAGCGTCTTTAACATATCTAGGCTAAGAAGCGATGAGAATTTGACCTTTACAAAAATGGCGTGGTTAATGTGAAGATATCAAAGATCTAAGCAAATTTAACGCCTCTCAGCAGATCCAAATCCGCTCCGAACTCTCGCAAGAGCAGATCATCAGACAAGGATGCCTAAAGGAGTTTTTAAAGACGCTTAGCTATCCGCTCTACCACCTTGACTTTGAGACCTTTCAACAGGCGGTACCTGAGTTTGTGGGGCTTAGTCCATATGAGCAGATACCTTTTTCAGTTTTCCATCCACAAAGAGGATGGCAAAGGAAAATGTAGAGCATTTTTGAGTTCTTGGCCGAGGCCGGAGCCGATCCTAGATACGAGCTGGCGCTAGTTTGGTCAAATTTATCCCGCAAGATGCCTGCGTGCTGGCTTATAATATGAGCTTTGAAAAAGGAGTAATAAGACGTCTTGCCACAAACTACCCTCATCTCAAACGAGCTTATGGTTATACATGACAATATAAAAGACCTAATGACACCATTTGCTAGCAAAAGCTACTACCACCCAAAAATGCAGGGTAGCTACTCTATAAAGTACGTCTTGCCAGCGCTTGTGCCTGAATTTGAGTCGGCTTACAAGGATCTAAATTTGATCCACAACGGCGGCGAAGCTATGCAGGCATACGAATGCATGGCGTATATGTCGGCAGATGAGAGCGAGGCCTATAGAAATGCGCTTTTGGCATACTGCAAGCTAGATACTCTAGCAATGGTTAAGGTTTTAGAAAAAAACTACGCGAAGTAGCAAAATAGACAAAAAGTGTCCGTTTTGCAGGCTATAATGCCTATAGGTATTTAAAAACCATAGGAGGCAACATGGATAGTGACAACGTGAGCTGGCACGCGATACAATACTCCGCGCAAAAGAGATCGTCGCAAACGCACAGGCAGTCATAATAACCGCGGGGAGCGGGCATGGGCGTAGATAGCGGACTGCCTGATTTTAGAGGCGATCTTGGCTTTTGGAAAGCCTATCCGCCTTTTAAAGGATAAAAAAATTAAGCTTTTACGGAAAATGGCAAATCCGCAGTGGTTTTTAGTAGTCCTGAGTTAGCCTGGGCATTTTACGGACACAGGCTAAAGCTTTTATAACAAAAACCCAGCCTCACGAGGGGCTTTTACGCTACTAAAAAATCTTTGCGAAGCTAAAAGTGGGAATTATTTTATCTACACTTCAAATGTCGACGGACATTTTGAAAAAGGCGGGATTTGATAAGGATAAAGTACGAAAATCCACGGCTCCATACATCACGCCCAGTGTATACACAATGATGCAGGAAATATCTGGAATATGGACGAAAATAGCGTCGAAGTGGACGAGGAAAAATTTGTCGCTACAAAGATGCCAGTTTGCCCTGAGTGCAGATGCGTGAGCCGCCCAAATATCCTTATGTTTTACGATCACGAATTTAACCACAAAAGAGCCTGGGCGCAGCACAAAAAGTACGATGCGTGGCTTAGCCATAATATGAACTCGCGCATAGCTATGATCGAGATCGGAGCTGGGCTTGCTGTACCAACGATCAGGATTTTTGGAGAAAGGATGGCGAAAAAGATTTAAAATGGCTCATCTAATCCGCATAAATCCGGTAGATACCCACGTGAGCGCATATCGAGGCATGGCGATAAAGGCGGGAGGACTTGAGGATTAAAAGATGCTCCTGGGTTAAACCAGGAGCGTAGATCGGCTGATATTTCACCGTTTTTAGCGGCGAAATTGATTTATGAAGTGAAATTTAGCGTCCGTTTTAGCTCGCCTTTTATCAATTTACGGCTTTTACGATAGCTAAAAGCGAGATCTCGTCGCCTGAGTTTAACTCTAGTTTTAGCGACTTTACGGATGCTGTCGGCACTTCAAGGCCGCTTTTAACTTTAGCGTGGAGTTCGCTTAGTCTGCAATGAACGTCAATTTGATCATCCTATCTCCTTTGGTTAATTTGATAAAATTATATATTTTAAAAACGGACAGAACCGTGTCCAAATACGTGCCAAAAAAAGGAAACGAGATGACAATTTTGCACGCAAGCGATTTGCACTTTGATAAGGCTACATGTGATCAATTTTTAGATTTAGAATTTGACGTTTGTTGCATAAGCGGCGATCTGATAGATGAAAAATCAAAAAGACGTCGCAGGACAAAAAGGCCTGGGTTAGGCGGTGGCTTGGTAATTTTAAAAGACAGATCTTTGTATGTAGCGGCAACCACGACGTAGACGGCTCTGGCGATGCCGCATGGATGAGGATGCCAAATGTTTACGCAGACGGCGATATAAAGACGATTGAAGGGGTAATGGCTGCGTTCCTTATCTTTGTAGTGATATTTTTGGATTTTGCGGAGTGCGACGTGCTGCTCGCGCATGTCCCGCCCGCTCACACGCAAACGGCCGTTGAGCACGGTAGAGATTTTGGCGATAAAGAGCTTTGATAGGGCGCTTAAACACGGTCTCATGAAGGCAAAAATTATCCTTTGCGGGCATGTGCATGATCCGCTATCAAGAGTCGATAAAATCGGCAACTGCAAGGTGTATAACTCAAGTCTAGGGGCTTAATATTTTTAGAAATTTAACCGCCGAGTGGCAACTATATTTATCAAAATTTGGACCGCAAAATGTCCTAAAATGTGAGTAAAATCATCCAAAAAGAGTTCCTTGTTTAAAAAGCAAGATCATGTCCATAACAAGTAAAAAAACAGTAACGCTATTTTAAAAATTCCCATTGCTTTTTACTATTTTCCTGACTTTTATGAAACTCGTTTGTATAGATATTAAGAAAGGCGGTTATGAACCTCGTAACGTAAGTGAAAGAATCAAGGCGTGGCTTTTTGGCTACGGGCATTTAAAAACGTGCAAAAATGTATCGGCACGAAAAATCAAAAAAAGGATAATCAATGATCTCACGAACAGATAAAAAGAACTAACGCTAAATAGCGATAAAAAGTCGCTTTCAAAGGCATTAGGCTATGCAAGAGAGAAAAACTTCAGTAGTGCTCTTGCGGATTTGCAAAAGAGCAAAATAGCCTAGACGAGTTTATATCAAAGGGGCATTTTGACTGGTCACATAGCTCAAAAACGCTTATCTTGGCTCTTAGCGAGCACTTCGGGCTTAATATCGAAGACGAGCTAAATGCCGCAAAAATCCGTTATGACGAGCGAGCGAAATTTAGAGGCTCTTATATCTACATAGATACAAATTTTAAGAGATTTAACGAGCCAATTTTCGCCCTTGCTATGGCGCAGTACTTAAGATATATCAGCCTAACTCCGCTTTTTTAGATGAGCTATGTTTTAAAACTTTTAGACGAGCAGCTAAACATAATCTCTCAAATCGTTAAAGACTACTATCAAAAGACAAAATCGTTACCTATCTTTGGCGAGATAACGGGCTTTAAACTATGTTTTTTTAGGCAAAAACTATGCGCTTGATACGGATGGAAATTTTTATACAGAAAGAGATATTTGAAGCATCAGTGTGGATAAACTTTATGAAAAACATACAAGATTATGAAAATGCGATAAAAACGGCAAAAATAGCGTATATAAAGTCAAATTTCTACTGCCAGGCGACTTTGCCATAGTAGCAAGGTTAACTCAAATTTATTTTCATCTTAAGCTCAGGTGAATTATGGATAGATTAAATGGGGTACTTGTATGTAAAGATACTTAGAATAATGGTGTAAGGCTGGGTACGATCCAGCCTATTTTTGAATATAATATACATTTAGTTATAATGACAATTCAAATTTACAAGGAGTAAAAATATGGCTGGATTCCAACAAATAAAAAAATAGCAGAGGCAATACGAGAAATCGGGACGGATAAATATCTTATTCCCGCATTTCAAAGGGAGTATGTTTGGTCTGGAGAGCAAGTAGAAAGGCTATTTGATTCTATTATGCGAGGCTATCCTATTAGCTCTATGCTTTTTTTGGAAAGTTAGAAGCGAAAGTGCAGAGCAATGGAAGTTTTACAGTTTTTTTAAGATACTTTAGGGAATGGTATCATACTCATAACGAATACAAGCCTACCAAGAGCATTAGTGAATTTTTCAGCTATACTAGATGGACAACAAAGATTAACTTCGCTATATTTGGCGCTTTATGGCGAATACCATACGCATAAGCCGTATAAAAATGGGAAAATACAGACGATAAACTGTAAAATTTGCGAATTTATTTTAATCTAACCGCAAGTCAAGAACCTAAAAATGATAACGTAGAATATGAATCTTTATGGTTGGAAAAAGCTGAAACTGGCAGCAAAAACCATTTACATGGATAAATCTGGTCAAAAATGGTTTAGATGCAAAGATATATATCCTCATAGCAATAACGACGTAAAGGCTATGGAAATACAAGAGAAATTTTTGGTTTATCCAGCAAAGAAACTAAAATTTAGCACTTTTTGAAAAAAAGAGTATTTTCAGAAGATATTATTAGCTTCTATCAAGAAGATGAACAAAAATCCAGAAAAAGGCAGTGAACATATTTATTCGTATTAACTCAGGCGGGACACACCTTAGCTATTCTGATATCTTATTTAGCTATGCTATCGCTAACTGGAAACAAAAAGATGCCAGAAAAGAGATCAATGAACTTGTTGATCTTATAAATAACTCTAAAGGCTTTAATATCTCGAAGGATTTAGTACTTAAAGCGTTTTTATATTTATATCACGAAAAATATAAAATCTGACATAGGTAGTTTTAATAACGGATTTATAGAAAATATCGAACAGCAATGGGATAACATAAAAATGGCTTTTCATAGCGTTTTTTTGATCTGCTTGACTTTTGGGTTTAATGCGCAAACAATGAGTTCAAATAATGCAATTCTACCAGTACTTTATTATGTATATCATAGTAATTTGGCCAGTTCTATAGTTCACAGTACTGGGCAAAAAGCAAACTAGGGAAGTTATAAAAAATACTTACTAAGGGCTACGCTATTTAAGCCGTTTGGAGGAAGTGCAGATAGCGTTTTAACCGCAACGAGAAAAAGTATTTAAAAAGGATTTTTGACGGTAAAGTATTTTTGACGAAAAACATTGATGAATTTCCGTTAGAAGGTATTGAAAAGTCTTATAAATATAGCAATACTGTCGATGATGACTTTTTGCAAGACTTGATGCTGTATAGAAAAATAGTCCAGAGGCTTTTTGCCGTCTTATCTATCTTGTATCCAACTTTAGACACAAAAGAATAACTTCCACAAGGATCACTTGCATCCAGAAAGTAAATACAAAGAGTATAAAAATTGATGGAGAAAAATAAAAAAAGAATACTATGACTTTTCCATGTACTGATGCTCTCCCTAATTTACAGTTGCTAGATGCAAACGAAAAATATGGCTAAAAACGATAAGAGTCTTGAGGAGTGGGTTGAAAAACGAATGTAGAAATAAAGACAAGAGTAAATTTTTAATGGATCATTTAATACCTGATGTTGATTTATCTTTAGATAATTTTGATGATTTTTATGAAAAACGCGAAAAACTAATGATAGATAAATTACGAGGATTGCTCTAGAATGAATATGCATGCGATGTTATAGGTCGCATGCCTTCTCAATCTACACATTTATCTCGTTAAAATACTCTCTATCTCATCTCTTAGCTCATCTGCTAGCTCCTTTGGTTCAAGCACCTTGATAAAATGGGATGTAGTATATGAGCGGCTTGATCTCCATTATGTTGGTGTACTCTATATCGATGATAACCGAGCCGTCTGGATCCTGGCCGTATATGCTTTGCTTGGCATATGGTTTTCTTTCAAAAATACTTCTTTATCTGCGGCGCTAAAAGCAGCTTAGCTATCTTTGGCTCATCTAGCGTCGCCCATGCGGAGTTTATATTTTTAGCCATCTTCTATTTTTGCTTCTACATTAAACTTTGCTCCCTCAAGTATTTTTAATGTTCGCAATGCTTTTTAGGTGGAATTCTTAAATGTATCGTTTTTGCCCGTATCAAGAAAAAGCAAATACCAAAACCCGTCAAACATCGCTAGCTTTAGCGGTTTTATCTTCAATGAAGTTATTATACTCGCACTCTGCCATTCTTTTTCTTTTGATGGCGTTTTTCAAGTAGTTCGAAATTTGCAAAGTCTTTTTGTCTAGCTTTTCGTTGTTTATATTTGTTAGTATGGGGTGGTTTAGCCGGCTAGTGATCTGCTCTAGCAGGACGTGAGCCTTTGAGTGAGAATTTGCTCCCATGGTTTTTTTGAGATATTATCTAAGATATTTATGATGGTTCGCTCTTCTTGATTCAGGGTTGTCTTTGGCCTCGGTTTTTATCCATGCTCCACATCCCTGCCCTTTTTACGGCTCCATTTTTGGCTAGCACGTCATAAAGATCTCTTTGTATAGTTTTAGTGCAAACGCCTAGTTTTTCGGAAAGCTCAGAGATAGAGTGCGGCTTATTGCTTATTAGGGCGGCTATATCGTTTATGCGTTCGTATTTGCTTGTGCTAGTTTCTGGGATGATTTTTAGGTTTTTGCATAGAAGCTCCTTTGGAGGGCATTATAGCGATATAAGACTTATAGTTGTCTAGTTTTAAAAAAATGTACACATAAATTTGATGAACTAAATGAAAGATTTGACACCTCTTGTGGGGCTTTTTAACCCATCCCCATTCCAACATCATTTCTTCTAAATATATCCTCTTTGATTTCCTGTGCTTCGTTATTTATAAAAATCCTTAATAGTCGGAATAGTATTTGCTACTCTTTTTAAAGAAAGTTATAATTTTTGTCTTTAAAAGCCATAAATAATCCGTTTTCCTCTTTTTAATCTTTTGTTTTTCTCTTCTAGCTCCTGTTTTTTTCTTTTTGTATCGTTCTATTGATTTTTGTGGTATTCTTTAGTTTATAGAGCGTTTTTCTCGTTTTTTTATTTAGGATTTCTGCTTTATCGGCTTGCTTTTTATATATGTTTATTTGCGTTTCTAATTTGGCTTTTTCTTCTTCTATATACTTGTTTTGGATTTCGATATTAATCTTTTGATCTTCGATATATTTTAACCTTTTTCATTTCTGTCTCATTAGCCTGAGCTTGTTCTAGGATTTTTTCGTCGCTTGATATCTTATTTTCGAGCTCTTTTACGACGATATCCTTTTGTTTGATAGCCTCTTTTTAATTCCTTAATTTCGTTTTGTTGCGAGATGACTATCTCTTTTATCGCCACTCGCGTTTAATTCTTTTTTAGTTCTACTTTTTCTTTAAGCAAGAGTTCATTATTTTGCCTCTAGCTCTTTTGTTTTGTGTAAAAAACTTCACTCTTACTAGCTAATTGTTTTTTTCTAGTTCGTCTATTTGTTCTTTTTAATTTGGGGGTTTGAAGTATCGTAATATTTTCTTCGGCAGCAGCATAGATTACTTCACTAGTAGTTCTTACAAACTCATCCATGTCATCCTTGGATATTTTATAGTACGACTTGCCTATTAGTGGTTTTACCTCCTCAAAAATTTCATTGACGTACTCTTGAACGCTGGAATCTATTTCATTTTTTAACGCTTTTTCGTTTTCATAAAAAGATCTCGGTTTTATGCATTTGTTTTAGATTCTTGTGAGTAGCCTCGCTACCTCTTACGCCTCTTACAGCGATATCCCCTAAACGCATCTGCGCCCATATCTTGCAGTTCCTTGCCGTATTTGGACATCTGCGTTTTATTTCTCCTAATGCAAGTGTGATTGGCATAATCGTAGTTTTCAAAAATTATCTGCCAATGTTTGGTTTTTTCATCGTTGTGCTCGCATGCAGCAATACACTCTACGCCGTATTTGTTGCAATATTCATTTATAATTGTTTGCGCGAGAAAAAATATCTAAGGCATTGATAAAATCGGACCCTTTTTTGTTTAACCCTTCGTTTTCCCCCTTTTTCTTTGAGTCCCGAAAGAGAGAATAATTTCGGTAAAAGGTGTCATCTTCTTTTGCCAAGCTCGCTTTTTGCTTTTTCCATTTTTTTATCGGTTATCTTTTGCTTTTCATAATCGGCCTTAAATTTAGATAGTTTTTTTCTTTTTATAAGTTTTTCGATGTTATCGTGCGTCGTTTGGGTTTGAGACATATCCACTAGAGCACCAAAAAGGGCTTTGAACATAATACTTATTGCTTTTTAGAATCTCTTCTTAAATACCGAATTTTTCTTGGCTTGTTTGGGCTCTCTTAGTTGTGAGCCATCCTATCGATGGCTTCTTGCGGAGTTAATCTCGATAAAACGTTAATTACGATTTCGTAGCCGTTTATTTTCATGAGTTTCCTTTTATATTTTTAATCTAAATTAACTTAATTATAAAAACTCAGGTTGGTTAAATAAAAATACTTAAAAATAATTCAGTTATTTATGCTCCCCATTGCCATATAATAATAAACCACGAACCAAAAGATCGTGCCACAAACAAATGCTTTAACTCGTATCCATCTTGCTCTATGCTTAACCATCGAAGATAGGCAGGAGACGAAATCCATATAATATCTCATATCGTGAATTCTAGGATAAAAGTTCTTTCATAGTACTTTCATGCATTCGCTAATCTTTCCTGCGGCTTCTTCGGCGGAATCCTTTACCTATGCCGTCTTTTAAGCTTGCTATTTTACTGTCCATCTCTTCGAATAAAACCGCAAATTCCTTTATATCGTTTTCTAATTTTTAACTCTGAAATACGCAATGCTCTGGTTCCCATATTAGTTCCTTTTTATATAAAAATATTGGGCCCTTTTGGACCCATTAGGTCTCTAAGCTATATATAGATACTCATCTGATTTAAAAAGCTCGTCTAGTTCATTTTTGTGCGCTCATTAAGATAAATTACTTGCCTGATCGATCCATCGCTAATCCTTTTTACATATAAAAGAGTTATTGGCCCCTATAAAGCTCTTCATTGTAAATTAGCACTTGTCTTCGGCGATATTTTCAGTAGTGTAGGCACTAGCTATATTGTGCAATTTTTGAAACGCTAGTTCGGCTTTTTAAAAAGATCATTTTCTTTGATAAACATGGGTTTAGCTTTATAATTTGACCCTCGTGATAATATTCAAAGGAACTAAGTTTGCTAAAATCTCTATTAGCTCCATCCGCATACTGTTTTTGTGAGTTTTTAAAAGAAGTACTGGTGGCTCAAATCTCCGACTAACTCTTTATATCTAGCTTCGCCCCTATACTTTGCTTCAAGATGTCTCTGTTTTGAAAAAGCGAGTATAAGCTCTACTTTGGCTTCTCTTAATACGTCTGCGTAAAGATCGGTTGAGCCATTAAGAACCCTTTTGGGCTTCGTCTATAAATACGCTTACCGGATTTTTATCACTTTTGGCTATTCTTTTAACTCAACTGAAAGGGTCGAGTTTATCATTAGCTCGGTTGCGTTATCATTTAGGCCGGCACAGTTAATTATAACGATTTTTCCATCATTTAAAAGCGAGCTTTATGCTAGCGCCGTCATGATTTAAAGTGTACGAATCCGCCAAATCTTGTAGAGCTAAAAGCATAAAGCTATAGTTGCCGTGAAAATTTTCTCCTTTTTGCTCCCTTGTGTCATGGTTGGCGCAATATGCGTATTCACTAAAAGTTTCTAAGAAGCTGCTAACTTTATCTTTTACGGCAATTAACTTATGTATGTTTTTGGCTACTTCAGCTCTTAAGTCAGCTGGATCGTTTTTAAAAGTACTTGAAAAACTTTTAAGAACATCGCTACCATTACGAATATAATTTTTGTATTCTTTTACCGTGTCGTAAAAACTCTAAAATTAGATATTGCCTGAGTGTGTTTAAATAGGTTTTTATATTAGGCGTAGCATCTTCTAGACGTCCTCTCATAAGCTCGCAAAACCGCTTTTTGTTAAATCCATCGATACTGGCCAATAAAGAAATGCTTTTTAAAAGCTATGCCTGTAGCCATATTGGCCCAAAAAGGATCGTTTTTGCCTCCAAAGCTTAACTTGAAAGTAATCTTGTAATAATTTTTCGCTAGCTTCTGCGGTTATATTAATGCGTTCTCCCAAGGAACATTAATCATAACTACGTCTTTTAGCCTTTTGTATTTTTGGCTAAGTACTTTATCTTAAAGTGTTCGCCGCCTTTATAGTCAAATATCAGTAGCCCATACTTCGATTTTATGCGATCGTCCATCATAGGCAATATAGCCGAAGTCGTTTTGCCGCATCCGGTTTGACCGGTAATCATAGCATGGGTGAAGTCTTTATCTATGTGAATAGCACCTCTTTTTTTCTGTTTGACCGCCAGACTTTTGCGTCCACTTTTTTGTTTGACTTGTTCAAGATTGGTACTTAGACATTAGTTATCCTTTTATTTGATTTTTGTTTTTCTATTTTTGTGGTTTTATGATGTCGTCAGCTGCCGTACTCCAATGCTGTTTGAGCATCTATATAGCAATCCCTATCGGTTATGCTCTCAACCCTTTTTAAGATCTAAGGCGCTGTTTTGCGAGATCATATTGCTAATACGTGCTTTCAGCTTTAAAATTTGCTTTGAGATAAGCTCTATATCGCTAGCTTGCCCAGAAGCTCCACCTAAAGGCTGATGAAGCATGAGCTGTGAGTTTGGCATCATGTATCTGCGGTCGCCGTTTAAAAAATATTAGAGCCGACATCGATGTGGCTTGTCCCTACGCATATGACGTTTATACGAGATTTTATCGTTCCCATGATATCTATTAAGCCCAGACCGTCGTTTATTGAGCCTCCTGGTCCCGATATATAGATATTTATATCGCTTTTTGTCGTCTATACCGTCAAAGTATAAAAAGTGGTTTTTGGATACTAAGACAGATATCTTGATTTATTTCGCCGTAAAGAAATATATTTCTATCGGCCAGCAGAGAAGTCTGTATGTCGTTTGGATGAAACGAAATTTCGTTTGCCATTTTTCTCCTTGTGTTTTACGAGGAGAATTGTAGACTAAAAGGTGCTTGATTTCATTCCACCTATACTAGCTAGATCTGTAGTTATGGGGGTTATAGAATCTTTATTTTTACGAACTTTATAAAAAGTATATTTTAAAGTATTGAGTTTTTGTATTTTTTTGACAATTCTCGATAAGGATATGCCTATTTCTTCCCTCAAAAGGAGTAGCGCAACATCTTCTTGAAAGCGTTTTATTGCACCAGGGATTGCTGGCTTGATAAAGAAATTTTGATCGCTTTTTAACCAAGCTTCGTTTAAATCGTTTCTGTTCTTGTTTTGCGTATTTATATGATAGCGATTTTTAAATTTCCCACCTAAAGCATCTTTTAAAATCGTCTCGATAGTAATAAATTACTCGTCTCGATGAGCCTCAAAGACTTATCAATATCCAAAAAGCGAGAGAGACAAGTATTTACTATGCGAGCAAAGGTTTCTTTTCCGTATATCTTTCGTCCCGCCCTAACGGCATCAATATTGTCCGTCGTCTCATCGATCCCATCAAATCTAGGATATTTTCTTGAAAAATATTATTAGACTATCCTCATATTTAAAGTTTATCCATCTATCTTTAAATATATCGAGTCTGCACTTCATTCCTATATCTTTTAAATTTACGGTTCTATAATCATTATCTATGAGGGTTACCCCTGCCTTTATATGCTATCATTGCAGCTATGTTTTTATGAAGTGGTAAAATCTTATATTCCAATATTTTTAAAATGCATAAAATGCCATATTGTAATTTAGATTGATTCTATTTGTATTTGTTTTTGCAATTCTTTTGCGTAACAAGGCCTCTATATTTCTAAGTTCCCATGTATAACTAATCTTAAGACTGGTTAGGACTATAAAAGACTATCTTGAAAAAGCCTATACTCTTCGTATTCGTCGATTTTAAAGCTTTTTATATTTCTAACGTGATTTTCCAAAAACTTTGCATGGAGATATTATGTAGCAGTTTTTACTCGTTTACAGCCTGGGGTTGAGAAGATTTATTTTCAACACTAAGCAACGTAAGCCTTTCTGAATAAGTCGTTAAACAATTTTTAAGATGCTCATCCTCACCCTGGTGTTCGACCGATTATTACTTACGTATATATATAAAAGTATTGATTAGATATTTCGTGCGGATCTTGCGCGCACTCTAAGCCCAATGTATTTTTATGCGACCCGCCATCTTCCTTTCCCTGCTACAGCCTTTTTCTTTGGCTTCCAAACAACGGATTGCAGGCTATATTTTTAATTTTTCGTAATCGTCGGTCTCGTAATCTTTAAAATCGTAAAACTCCTTTCTTTTTAAGACTAAGGCGCATAGATTAACAACCGAGTCTTTGATGTTTTTCTTTGCGCTCGTCATTGTTTGATATGTAGGCTGTTTTTATTTGTTTCTCCTAGTTTTTAGCGTGAATGCTCTTGGTTGAAATAGATATATGCTCTTCGTAACTTATTTTAAAATTACTACTCATGATGTTTCCTTTTTGTCCCGTATTCACAAAAACCATAGACGCATACGCAAGCGTAACTATAACCACAAGATTCTTGCTTTTATCTATCTTATAGACTATGGTGGTATGGTTTTTAAAAAGCTGTCTATAGCTGGTGTTGGTACATATCTGCCCATTTTTTTCTAATGACTCCGCTGCAAGATTCTTTGTTTGCCAAGCGCAGAGCTTTCTGCTTCGCTTACTAAATTTTATCGAGGTGTCAGGGCTAGATAATTTGGCAGCTATATGCCTCTATATGTCGTTCTAGCTCCTCATGGGCCTAGGGTAAAATCTAACACTAATAATCTAAATACTTTTCACAAAGCTATTTTTAGGCATCTTTGTCGTCAACAGAGCTTCTTCATTATCTATCTTATCTATCTTGTTTTTGTGCGACGATACGGTATCGTTGATATCTGATGTTTTGGTTAATAATTCATAGGTCTTTATGCTCATTACAACTAGGTCGCCATAACTGCTTTTTGGTAACGAATATGGGTTCGTCTTTGGCATGGCAGAGCTGAGAAATTTTATTCGTATTTCTTTGGATCCCTTATGGGCACTATTTTGAGACATGGAATTTCCTTTTGATTTAACATTATTATAGCATAATTAGAAGCTAAGTTCTCATCATACCGGGATGAGTTATTTTTATCATTCACTAAATAAAAACCGATTAAGCCAATGAATTAAACTCGCTATACAAGGTACTGAATAACCCCATAAATACGCTATCCTCTTTATCTTTCTATTTCAATGTAAGAGAGCTTCGATTTTTATATATTGTCTTGCTAATCCCGAACAATTAGCATTTGGCTGTTTGTTTCTAGTCCTTAAATAATTCTTGGTAAAAATAAAATTTTATGAAATTTAGTTGCGACTCATATTTTTGGCTTGGATTCTTTTAGAAAAAGATCGTATATTTAACCAAAACTAATTTAATAGGACAAATAATGGAATCCGTACCTTTTGAACAAACATTAAAAAGCTTGGAGCGTCAATACGAAGGCAAGCAGTCCCTAAACCGTAAAGAGACGGCTAAAGCCTTAGGCATAGGAGTTTCTACGCTGGATTTAAAGATCAAAGAGGGTAGAGATTTGCCCTGAATATATAAAAATAGGAAATGCCAAGAATTTCGCATAGTATTTCCTTTGGCTGCTATAGCTCAGTATCTATCTAGCTCTAGGCAGAGGGTATGTCGATGAAAAACTTGAGAGATTTGTAAGGATATGTTGGAATAACTCAATTTAGTATGATCGCAAGGGTCAAAGTGGCAGAGCCGAATGTATCTATCTACCAAAATGATATTTAATTGCACATTGTTTTATATGTTTTTGTAGACTTTTTGTTTTGACTCAAGGTCTCATTAAAGTTCAAAATAGGGCTTATTTGCAAAAAGTATGGAAGTATAAAATCTGGATACTGGTCGATTGGTTATTCCATTAGTGTTTAATTTGCCCATATGTGTTAAAAACTTCTCAAATTTTTAACGCATTTCCGAGGTTATGTAGTACTCTGTATTTTCTTAACATATTATGGAAGACTCTGTGCTATAGTACTAGTCCTCGTTGTAATATTTCAAACAACTTTAAATTTATAAAAGTAATTTATCCGCCCTGAGCTTTTACGCATTTAAATGCTCCTAATTTTTCGCACTTTTAAGATATTTAGAAGCGGTTTGTCTAGAGATATTTAGTTTTTCTCCGCCGATTCTATTTTAGCATACGGGTATGAAAAAGTAACTCCACAAAATCTTTATTATATACACCTCGCTCTTTTTTTCTGCAAGAGCTCGCAATTCTTAGAGCGTCGTCTATTTCTTTATGAGCATTACCGACGCCTCCGCGGTGCGCTCTATGCCGTTTTAGCATATACCTATCCATTCGCTCCAATCGCCGTTTTTACTTACGTTTTCAAAAAGTTCGTAGTATTTGATTTGTTTTTGTGATATAGGCGCTTAGATATAAAATGGGCAGATCAAGCAGCTTTTTGTGCGTTAGATATAAAGACATTTATGATGCGCCCAGTTCTACCGTTTCCATCGTAAAAACGGATGTATGGTTCCAAACCGATAGTGGATCACCGCTAGTCTAATTAGCGGATCAAGTCTCGTCCAAGTCATCGTCTCGGCGTACTTTCAATTCGCCATTAATCTATTTATGTCATCTATATGTTGCGGCGGTATATGCTTTATCTCGCCTGTGGCGGATTTTTAAGCATAGTTCCGCTTTGGGTGCGAAACTGGCGTTACTACGTTGTAAGCGCTTTTTGAATCTCTAGTATAGACGAGTTAAGAATAGGTTATCTTTTTATAAGCGAGTAGCCTGAAGGTGATTTCGTAGTTTATAACCCTTTTGCGCTTTGTGCGATCTTGGTTTCGTCTATTTGCGCTAAAAATAGCTCATCGTGCGTCTGATAATGTTTTCAATCGCGCTTGAGTCTTTTGCCTCTTGCAGTACGAGAGAATTTATCAAAATATCGTGGTTTGGTATGGTTTTTATAAAGCCGTTTAGCTTGCCTAGTTTTCTTGAGGCTCTATTTAGCGCTTATAATCTGTTCGGTTGGCTTAAAAATCTAGTGGAAGCTCTTTTGGGTATACCTCTTTTTTGAGTCATTGTGTTTGCCTATATATAATATATACTATCAAATTTATGGTTTTTATTTTTTTATAAATGGTAAGCGACAAATCGAACATCTCAATCTACCTAATAATTGTTAGATTATACAACTTTTTGCAAATAAAACCACAAATTATGCTTTATATAGTTTCTTTTACCATCTCTTTACCACTATCGGGCATCAGCTTTGCATATCTTAGGGTGTGATTGATATCCGAGTGATTCATTAGCTTTTTATCGTTAGTATCGGAGTACCGGCTATGGCTAGATGAGAGGCGAAAGTATGCCTTAGCGTGTGATTACGACTCTATTTGCGCTATCCTCTGGTGCAAGCTCCATCATTAAAGAGTTTGTTTAATAGATGCTGCAAAACGTTTTGAAGTGTGGCGTAGGGTTTTATCCACAAGAGCGTCATTTGGCGAAATCTTCGTAATTTTTATTTATCAGCGCCAATGCCTCATTGCTTAAAAATCCCGTATATCTTTTGTTTTCTGGATTTTTGCTTTTTAAAAGTCGGTTATATTTACGCTCATATTTGAAATAGATATATCTTTTTCTTTTATGTTTAATATGCCATCGCTCTAGCTCCAGTAGCATAAAGCAAGTTCTACGAATAGCTCTAGTGCAAAAATCTCCTTTGCTAGTTAGCTCTTTACGCAAAAAGCTCGATTTCTATAAGTTCTAAAAAATCTTTCTCGTTTGTTATCTGGTTTTTAGTTCTATTTTGTACGGGCTAATATGATTAATCTGCGTCGTAGTTAGACCCCTAACTTATCCTCATGGTACCTCGTAATCTCGCCTTTGCTCTTTTTATGTTGACGGCGTTGCTCGGTTCTTTTCTAGTTTAAAAACTAAAAAGGCATCTGCGATCCCGTCAATTTAAACGAGTTTTTGTTGTTTTTGGCTACTATTTTTAGATATGCTATCGGGAAGCTCTCCGTTTCTTTGTTTGGCGTCGAATCTTTTCTTTTTGTTATATGCATAGGTTATATTTAGCACCTTCGGATTTTTGATCCACTTAATGTTGGCCTTTTTACCCTCAGCATAACTCTCATGTAAAAACCACGTCTCCGTTAGCTAGATTATTGATCTCTGGATATTTATTGACTCGAAATTTGTTCCCTATTTGTTCCTGGAATTTGTAAAATGTATGATGTTCTAGTGTAACTTAGGAGGGTATTTTAGAGTGTTTAAGAATTATATATTTTTGAATCCAGCATCCGGAGCCATTTTTGCTATTAAATCCATTCAAAATCCAACTCAAATAATTTCAGCAGTTTTCCAATCTTTATTTAATATTCTAAAATATTTCAGAACAATTTATTTCACCATCAAATATTTTTTACAAATCAAAATCTGATCAAAGCAATTTTCACCTCACTATATTATTTCTATTGTATTACTTGTCAATAGTATTAAAAATCTTTGATATTTTTACTTTACATGATATATTTCTGCTAGTATTATTTAAAAATAATACACAAAAGGCTCTAAAATGATAATTTAAGCAAAATAGCCGAAATAAAAACCGGCTTAGTGTTAGCAGAAAAAGGCTGAGGCGCATAGCCCGTCCGAGCACCTCGTATAAAATAGTCTCGCTAAAGTCGTTTACAGAAGATGCCATTTACGACGATGCTTTTTGCAGATGAATTCATATCTAGCGAGCAAATCAACGAGGAGTATAAAGTAAGCCCTGGTGATGTTTTTGCTGCGGCTTAGAGAGCCGAATTCTGCCGTTTATATAGATAAAGGAGTATAGCGACCTCGTTCTATACGTCTTTGATGGTTCGCATAAGGATTAAAAAGCGATAACTTTGATCCGCATTTCGTGGCGCATTATCTAAATAGCAGCGCCGTTAAAGAGCCCTTGCGCCCGATGTTTCAGGCACTACTATAGCAATGATAGGCGTTTCAAGCATAAATAACATAAAAATACCGACGCTAATGGTAAACTCAAAACAAGATAGTAAAAATACCCAATTTAGTCCGCCAAGAGAGCGAATTTGCATGTAATTTGAGGGCTGCAAAGCAAAAATACCACAAAAAGCATATTTGAGAAATCTGATAAAACAAGAGGAGAACCAAAATGCAAAAGACCACACAAGAGATCATAAACAACGTAGTTTGAAGGTTTGCACACATTTCGCGGCACGATGGACGGAAGCGACTATAAAGACTATGTTTTAACTGATGCTTTTTAGTTAAGTACCCTATCTGATTTTTATAAAGAAAAAGCTTGAATTGCTTAGAGCTGAGTATGGCGACAAAAACCGATAGGATCGAAGCAAAGCTAAAGAAAGAGAAATTTTAAACTTGATGAGAGTTGCACATTTGAGTATCTTTTTAGCGCACAAAGAGGCGCAATTTGAGGCGAGATAATGAACAAAACGCCAGAAAAGATCGAAGAGGACAACAAAGATAAGCTTGAGGGCATCTTTAGAAGCACTGACTTTAACAACAAAAACAAGCTTCGGTGATACAAAAGAGAGAAACGCTATCTTGTAATCTGCTCGAGGACTTTGAGCGACACTAGGCTAGATCTTCGCCCATCATGCTTGAAGGCAACGACATAATAGGGCGACGCATACGAGTATCTCATAGCTCACTTTGCAAGTGACGCTGGCAAAAAGGCGGAGAGTTTTACACGCCAAGCGAGGTTTCGACGCTTCTGCAAAAGCTGGTTGAGCCAAAAGAGGGCGATATGATCTATGATCCTACTCTGCGGCTCTGGCTCGCTTCTTTATCAAGCGCTTCAAAAGAGGTCGGTAGTGAAAAATTTCCGCCTTTACGGACAAGAGAAAAACGGACAAACTCACGCACTTTGCAAGATGAATATGTTTTGCACGAGATAAATGACGCCGTGATCGAGTGGGAGCGACACGATCAGAAACCCGCTTCATCTGCAAGACAATCTTATAAAGACATTTGATATAGTCGTGGCAAACCTTTAGCCTCGACAAATGGGGTGCTGACTTTGCTGGGAACGATCCTTTGAGATTTAGTAGCTACGCTTTGCTGCCAAAGAGCAAGGGCGACTACGCATTTGTCGTGCATATGATAAAAAGTCTAAACAACAACGGCAAATGAGCGTCGTAAAGCCCGCATGGAGTACTATTTCGCGGGCAAATGAGGGCAAGATCCGCCAAAAACTAATCGAAGAAAAATTTATCAGACGCCGTCATCGGACTACCGGCAAATTATCTTTTACGGCACGAGCATCCCTGCTTGCATACTCGTTTTTAAGAAAAACCGCACAAATGAAGACGTACTATTTATCGACGCTAGCAAAGACTGAAAAAGGCAAAAACCAAAACTCGCTAACTCGAGCAAAATATCAAAAAGATAGTCACAACCTATAAAAACAGAAGCGAGATAGAAAATACTCCCACCTAGCAAGCCTTAGTGAGATAAAAGAGAATGACTACAACCCTAAAACATCCTCGCTATGTCGATACATTTGAAGAAGAAGAGCCTATCGATATCGAGGCTAGCAAAGGCTGAGATTTCACGCCTGAAGCCGAGCTCAAAAAGCGTTCAAGGCAAGATGAGCGAGTATCTTGCGGGAGCTTGGGTTATGAGCGAATTTTAGTAATTACTGAGCGGGTGGAAGGTCGTGAGGTTTGGGAAATCGGTAATGTTAAACAAGGATTGCAAATCCCTTATATCGGAAAGATTTTAGAAAATGCAAAATAGATACTTTTTATATAACAAATCGAATTTCTAAAAAGAAAATCGGAAGTCAAGTATTATATTGAAAATCCGCCAGAGGGTACCATTTGTTTTTGTGATGATATATTGATGACAAGAACTGGTAATACTGGCATGGTTGGGTCATGAATGTTTTTGGTGTTTTTCATAATAATTTTTAAAAATTGCATATGATGACAACTTATCAAAAGAGTATTTTTGTTTTGCTTACTGGACCAAAAATACAAAACGAAATTTCTAAAAGAGCTGGGAGTTCAACAATACCAGACTTAAATCATGGTCCGATACATAAAATATTTCAATTCCGCCATTAGAACGAGCAAGAAAGAGATAGCGGAATTTTATCTACTTGGGATGAGGCTATAATTTAACTATACTTGATAGAAAAGCAAAAAGCAGTTTAAAAAGCTCTTATGCAGAAATTTACTGACAGCCAAGATCCGCTTTCCCTCAGCTTCAAAGATGAGTGGGAAGAAATAAGGCTTGGTAATATAGGAAAATCATATAACGGCTTAATTGGTAAAGTTGCAGAAGATTTTCAAAATGGAAACTCAAATTTTGATAACGTACAAAATATCTTTGATAATCCTAAAATAGATATCAATATTTTTGAAAAAAGTGAAAATTATGGAAGATGAAGAGCAAAATTTGTTAATTCAGGGATATTTTTACTACTCTCATCAGAAACTCCAAACGAAGTCGGATAAGCTCTGTTTTATTAAGTAAATGTGGTATTTTGTATTTAAATAGTTTTTGTTTCGGCTTAGGTTAAACAATTTTGAATCTTTATCCCATATTTTGCCGTGTTTTTATTTTTAGAAGCGATTGTTTTAGAAAACAGACATTTAAATTAGCACAAGGTAGCACAGATTTTAATATATCAAAAACTGAGGTATTAATGTAACATGCATCTCAAATCATCTAAGGAACAGCAAAAATCGCAGAGGTTTTAATGGTTTGCGATGATGAGATAACTTTACAAACTCTGAAAGCTAGTAATTTAAAAACAAAAACAAGGCTTGATGCAAAAACTACTAAGCGGAAAGGTAAGGATAAGAGTATGAGTAATAGATTATTGAACTTTAATGATGTAAAAGATCAAATTATAAAAGGATAACAATAGACATTTGCTTTGGGTAATGGATTTAGTATGGCATATGACAGCAAAAGATTTTTCTTTACTAGTTTGCTACAAAGTGCCGTAGAAAGAAGCTTTATAAAAGAAACAGACTCTATATATAAAGTATTTGAAGAATTTAATACTAAAGACTTTGAAGAGGTCATCAAATTACTGAAACTTCCCGTTAGGGCGTTAAGACATTATGGAATCAGAAAAGATGAGCGTATTCTAGGTGATTCTGGTCTCTAAAAATCATTTGGTTGAAATCATAACAAATAATCACCCAGAAAAGATTACAAGATAACCGATGCTGATCTGGAAAATAGTATACTTTATAAAGGATTTTAAATCTATATATACTCTAAATTATGATTTATTGTTATATTGGACCTGTATGAAATTAAAACAAAAATAGATAATAAAACAATAAGCGATGTTAATCTCTTTATTAAACTGATGATTTTGTGGCTCTAGTGATAATGGAAACGACTATGTTGTTTATGCAAATGATAGCGGTATACAGCAAAAATATTTTCTTTTTACATGGTGGGCTCACATATTTGATAAACAAAATGAGATTATAAAAAATACGTATTGTAGAACAGATAAGCCACTTAAAGAGCAAACGCTAGAAAAATGGCAAAACATATATCCTATTTTTGTTTCAGAAGGAACTAGCGAGCAAAAAGAAAGCAAAATCATACACAATGCTTATTTAAACCATTGCTATAAAAAGCTTAGCTAAAAGTAAGCGGAAGTCTTTGTAATTTTGGGACTATGTTAAAAATGGTGATGAGCATATATGGAAGCCATAATAAAAAGTAAAGTAAAAATATCTATATTGGATTTTCAAGTGAAAGTGCAATTAGTACTTGATGATTTTATAGATAAGTGCAATCACCTGAAAGACAAAAAGAAGTAGACTTTCACAACTATAAGACAGCTAAAGTTTGAGATAAAATGACCCCAGATACTCAGAAAATAAACTCAGCAAAAACAGCATACTTTGTTTTAGAAAATTTAGGCTATAATTTATAAGCAGGAGGAAAATCTAAAACTTCGTGGCGGTAAACTAGCTGAGGTTTTGTTTATGAAAATTTTTAACCAAAAAGCTTGACGAGATAAACGGCTACGAGTATAAGGGCAAGCGATATACCTTTAGCCAAAGCAGTATTTTAAAAGCGGTCGATGAGCTAGCGGGAGTATCACTAAACGAAGGACTCAATGATCGCAAACGAAAAAGATCACGAATTTACTCTTGCTTTGCAACAGTTTGAGGAAAATCGAAGACGGCACGAGAAGGAGCTTTTCACTCGAAATTGAGAGACTTTGGGCAATCTGCAACAACGACTTTTACGTAACCGAAGAATCCCGAAGTAAGCAGGGCAAATCACGAGGTGCAAAAGCACAGAAGGCCTGATCCCGTGCTTTTTATAAACGGCATACCAATAGTCGTAATCGAGCTTAAAAATCAAGCGTGAGCCTGAAAACGGCATAAAACAGCTACAAAAAGAGCAGGGCAAAGATGAGATAGCGCATCTTTTAAATATATCCAGTTAACCATCGCCGCAAACGGCAGCGAGGCAAGATACGGCACTACTGGCACGGCGTTTAAATTTTCATAGTGTGGAAAGAGCAAGACGAAGCGAAAAGCAAAGAGAGCCTAAAGAGTGTGATAAATAGTAGAGATAAGCACGCTTTGATATGACGCTTTTTGCACTAATGTCTAAAAGATAGCTGCTAAGGCTAGTTAGGCACTATATAGTGTTTGATAAGAAAATGAAAAAGGTTTGCCGCTATCAGCAGTTTTTGCGATAGAGACGCCAGCGAGTATCGGCGAAAAAGATGGCGCAAGAGTGGGCGGACTAATCTGGCACACGCAAGGAAGCGGCAAGTCGCTCACGATGGTGATCAAACAAAGCTTTTTAAAGCAAGTTTATAAACTCAAAGATCATCGTCGTAACCGACAGGATAGATCTAGATGAGCAGATACACGAGACTTTTTAAAAATACGGACATAAAGGCTGGCCGAGCAAGCAGCGGAAGCGATCTGATAGAAAAAGCTACAAAGCGGGGTTAGCGTGATAACTACGCTCGTGCATACACTCTGAAAAGTGCGCAAAGCCAAAAGGTGGTGATAAGAGATAGCGATATATTTGTGCTAGTGGATGAGAGCCACCGCACGCAAGGCGGCGATCTGCATATATGCTATGAAAAAGGCGTTGCCTCTGCTTGTTATATAGGATTTACTGGCACGCCGCTTTTTAAAGCGTGAGAAAAATAGCTTTGCTAATTTGGCGGAGAAATTCTATAGATATCGATAGATGACGCCGTCAAAGATGGAGCCGTTTTGCCGCTACTTTACGAGGGGCGATATGTGGGTCAAGAGGTGCTTGATGCTGAGGGGCTAACTAGGGAAATTTGATCTCATATCAAGAGAGCTAGCTGATGAGGCTAAAAGGGACTTGCAGCAAAAGTGGGCGAGGTTTGAGCGTGTGCGTCGAGCGAACAAAGGCTAGAGCTCATAGCGGTTGATATAAATGAGCATTTTAAAAAGAGTTTAAAGATGGCAAAAAGGCGGCTTTTTAAAGCGATGCTTAGCTACGCAAAGAAAAATATGACGCCATAAAAATATCATCAGATATTTGAAGAGTACGGAGAAATAAGGACTGCTTACGTGATCTCAAGCAACGAGCACGAGGAGCTTGAGGGCGGGCACAGAGTACGTCGCAAAGGCGTGGCAAGAGCTGCAAAAAGCTACGGCTGAGGAGGCGTATCTAAAGCACGTAAAAGACGAATTTGTTTATGGCGACGAGATAGATTTGCTTTATCGTCGTGATAAGCTTTTAACGGGATTTGACGCGCCAAGAGCAAGCACGCTTTATATAGACAAGCGCTAAAGAGCACATACTCTGCCAAGCAATAGCTAGAGTAAATAGGCTGTGACGGAAAAGATTATGGCTACATTATTGATTATAGAGGGCTTTTGGGCGAGCTTGATGAGGCGCTTACTAGCTACGCGTCGCTAAGCGGCTTTGACCCGGAGGATCTAACTGGAGCCGTGATAGACGTAAGAAGCGAGATTGTAAGTGCTAAAACCTACTATACTCATTTGGATGGACTTTTTAACGGCGTAAAAATTGAAAGACGACTTGAGAGTTATGTGGCGGTTTTTAGAGGATGTGCAAAAAGAGACGACTTTAAAGAGTGGCTGTCGCAGTTTGCTAGAGCTTTTAAAACTAGCGCTTTCGAGTGAGAGAATTTGCGATATCTTAAGCGAAGAGGAGATAAAAGCTTATAAGCAAAGAGTTCAAATTTATAATGAGCTAAGAAAGTGCGGTGCAGCTAAGGTATCATGAGGGCTTGCGACTTTGGCAAATACGAAGCACAGATGCAAAAAGCCACTTGATACCTATGTGAGCGCAAAGAGGGTCAATGAGCTTACGAAGCTCGTAAATATCTTTGAGACGGAAGTTTGATGATGAGGTGCAAAGAGTCGAGGGCAAAAACGCAAAAAGCCGATACGATAATCAGCGCCGTAAGTGCGGTGGTAAAAGAGAAAAATGGAAGCAAATCCGCGTTTTATAAATCAATAGCCAAGCAGATACAAGATATCATCGACGAGTATAAGGCTAAAAAGACTAAGCGAAGAAGAAAGCTTGCCAAAGCAAAAGTGTTAAAAAGATCTAATAACCGGAGCTTTGAAACCAAATGAAGATAGATATCCAAAAAGAGTTTAACGGCAAGAATTTTATGTTGCCATTTTATGATAATTTGCTTGATATTTTAAGCGATGTGGGGCTTTGTGGATAGAGACGGTCGCTGCAAAAATTTGAGTATGAATTTGATGAAATTTATGAAAAAGCCTCTAAAAACCCGGAATGGTACAAAAATAAAGAGGTAGAAAACGAGATAACAAGCCAGATGGAAGACGCTCTTTGGGAGGTAGAGGACGAATACGGCGTATCTATCGATAATAAAGAGTAAATTTTATCAAACTATCCGAGGCATAGGGATAAGCTTTTATGCAAAGTGACGTAAAAATCATCAAAAAGATGTAAAAATATCACTTTAAAAGTTAGACCAAACGGCGAAGCGATACTAACTGCGCCAAATTCGGCAAACGATGAGCATATAAAATTTGTCATGCAAAAAAGAGCCCAGTGGATAGCTAAAAAGCGTGCGTTTTTTGCCTCGTTTAAGACGCCGCAAAAAGAGTACGTAAGCGGCGAAGATTTTTAGATATCTTGGGCGAAGTTATAGGTTAAAAAGCGGTGCAATCTAAAGAGGAGTGCGTAAAGCTTCAAAGGGGTTATCTAGAGCTATTTGTAAAAGATAAAAGCGACCTAAAGCGAAGAGAAAATTTGATTTATGAGTGGTATCATGAAAAGGCGATGATCTATTTTTTTAACATCTTGCAAGAGTTTAACAAGATAGTAAAGCAAGATATCAAAAGTGTAAAAATAAGGCAGATGAAAACAAGATGGGGAAGCTGCAACCCATATAAATCATATAGGAAAATTTAAACATAGAGCTTATAAAAAGCCAAAGGCGTGCATCGAGTATGTCGTATTTCACGAGCTAGCTCACTTGCACTATCCAGATCACGCAAAAGTTAGCTCTATGATTATTTGAGCCTTTACATGCCTGACTGGCAAAAACGCAAAGGAAGATTCTAGATAGAGCCGTGTCGTAAAAATATTTTTTTGAAACCTGAGTTTTCTATCGTAAGAAATATGATTTTTGCCGAGCGGTTAAGCTTTTCGGAAAAATCGCGCAGGTGAAAACTCTCCGCGCTCCAGCGTCTAAAAGCGCAGTCGTACGGATCGCTCTGCAAGGGCGAATCCGCTAGTAATTCTATTTATATAATAAAATCTATTTTAAAATTTCTTTTTGGCTATACTTTACAAAAATCATTTAAAGGCGAAAAAATGTTTGAGTAATTTCTGTTGTTTTTATTTGCGTTTTCGGCTTTTGCCTTTGCGATGATGCTTGAGCAGATCAAAGATCACATCGCTCAAAAACAGCGAAAATATAGAGCAGCCACAAGGCACTCCGTCTAGATTTACGCCAGCTCGCCGCCGCTTTTATATATGCTCTACGCGCTTGATCCCGCCAAAATCAGCGGCGTAACTTTCGAGTGGAACGCCTTCGAGCGACCCTATCTTAAAAAGAGATTTTAGCGCAGCCCGTCGTTGGCGGCTTTTTCGGTCAGGGTAAGATCCCAAACGTCGAGATGCTGCCGTCCCAAACCCAGATCTCATCCTCGTAAACGCAAAGCTCGCGCAACACCAAAAAGATGAGCGAGGTCTTCGGCTCCATCAAAAGCCGATGCTCTATCTAAGCGCGGTGAAGCTCGAGGATTATCTGGACGGGTTTGAGATAGGCGAAATCACGGGTAAAAAGAGCGCGCCGCGCGCTCGTAAGCTACGCGAAAGAGTCGCTCATTGACCGAGCAAGTAGAGGAATACATCAAGAAAAACAACCTGCAAAAGGTAAAAATCTACTACGCGCAGGGCGGCGACGGGCTAGCTACCGAGTGCGAGGGCTCGTGGCACGCGACGCTCATCGAGCGAGCCGGAGCGCAGAACGTGCATAAGTGTAGCGAAGATCCCTAACGCCAAATCCTTCGGGCGCGTAAAAATCAGCTTCGAGCAGCTCGTAAAAATACGATCCGGACGTCATCCCTCATCTACGAAAAAGAGCTGTTTGATAAAAATTGACGGCGATCCGAAGTGGCAGCTGCTAGGCGCGGTGAAAACAAAAGGCCTACTACATCCCGCGCGAGCCCTTTTCGTGGTTTTGACCGCCCGCCTTCGTTTATGCGGTTTTTTGGGGCTAAAATGGCTGGTAATCGAATCCCACCCCGAGGCGTTTTAACTGTGACATGGTTAAAGAGACGCGCGAGTTTTACAAGCTATTTTTGGATCTTGAGCTTACAGACGAGACCGAGCAAAATTTAGGACGGGGCGCCGAGTGAGTAAAGAAAGATGAGCAAAAAGGCGTTTGCGTTTTTAGCCCTGTTGCTGGCGCTTTGCGTCGCGGGCTCGATGTTACTTTGGCAAATACGGCTTTTGGCGCAGAGGACTACGCGCGCTACGTCACGGCACTGCTGCGGGGCGAAAGCTAAAAGATTTCGAGGTCATGCACACGCTCTACTCGAGATCCGCCTGCCGCGCATACTTGCGTGCGCTGTATCGGCTCTAGTCTTGCTATCAGCGGCGCGGCGTATCAGGCGATGTTCGCAAACCCGCTCGTAAGCCCCTCGATACTGGCGTACTAAGCGGCGCGGGATTTGGCGCAGCGGTAGGGGATGTTTTTAAGCTCAATGAATATCTCATCCAGCTTAGTACATTCGGCTTCGGCTTTTCTGCCGTGGCCGTGGCGCTGGGCGTCCGGCGCTGTATTCGCGCAGTGGCAGCGTCATCGTGCTAGTTCTTGGCGGCGTCATCAGCGGCTCGCTTTTTACCTCGCTACTCTCGGTGCCAAAATACGCCGCAGACCCCTAACGACGCGCTTCCCGCTATCACATATTTTTGATGGGAAGCCTCGGCTTTGCGTCCAAGAGCTTTATTCCACCTCGATCCCGCCGATGTGCGCGGGCGTTTTGCTGCTGGCGCTTAGCGGCAAACTACCTAAACGCGCTAAGCCTTTGGCGAGGAGGAGGCAAAGAGCCTGGGCGTAAACGTGGCGCGAGTTGTACTTTCATCATCCTCGTCGCGACTTTCGTTAGCGCGCTTAGCGTGACGATCGCGGGCATCATCGGCTGGATCGGGCTGATCGTGCCGCATATCGCGCGCTTTATCTTCGGCGCCGACAACCGCGCGGTGCTCGCCAGCTCGGCGATGATCGGCGCGATATTTCTGGTTTTTGCGACAGCTCTCGCGGCTCACTTTTACCTTTGAGATCCCCTATCGGCATCGTTACCTCGCTATTTGGCATCCCGATGTTTATCATCGTGCTTCGCCGCGCCAAGAGGAGCTTTTGATGCGAGAAATGTGATAGAAGTGCGAATGTACGCTTTGCCTCACCGTGATAAGCTCCCGTGCTAAAGGGCATCAGCTTTGACGTCGCGACGGGCGATACGCTGGCATCCCAGGCGCTAACGGTAGCGGCAAAGCACCCTGCTTCGCATAATGCCCGGGTTTTTAAATCGAGGGGCGAGGTGCTGATCGCAGGTAAAAGCGTGCGCGACTACGGCAAAAAGGGGCTCGCCTCTCGTCGCCTACGTGCCGCAGACGCACGCGCCGTCGTATGACTACAGCGTCTTTCGACGTCGCGCTGATGGGCGCGCTGCAGGACGCCGCTGTTTTCTAGCTTTAGCGCGGCGGATAAAAAAGCTAGCCGAACAGGCGCTGGAAAAGATGGGTATCGCGCATCTAAAAAAACGCGCCCACACAAAGGTCAGCGGCGGTGAGCGGCAGCTGGCGTACATCGCGCGCACGCTGGTTCAGGGCGCGAAAGTGATCTTTATGGACGAGCCTACGAACGGGCTGGATTTTTGGCAATCACTAGGCTGCTCGAGATGATAAAGGCGCTGGGGACGAGAGCTACACCTTCGTGCAGACGACGCACTCACCCGCGCCACGCGGATTTCGTTTCAAATTTGACGCTGTTTATAAAAGACGGCGAAAGTTCTAGCCTTCGGGCGCAGCGAGCAGCTCATAAACGCCGAAAATATCGATAAAATATACGGCATAAACTATGAAAAGTACGAGGATAGATTGTGATTTTTACCTTCAAAACTACGATGAGATCGACTTTGACGCGCTTTATAAGGCGCAAAAAGGCAAGAAGTTCATTCGGTGTATGGCCGCAGACTGGGGACAAAAGGCGCCAAGTTTCAACGAGGGCGTGATGAAAAAGCGCCTATGCGCGCGAGTTTATAGATAAGGTCGATTTTACGGGCGTTTCGACGCCGCTTGACTTTGCGTGCGGAGCGGGCGCGCTAAGCGTATTGGCGGCACAAAAAGGTGGATCACCGTACGGCCACGACTTTTCGCCTAAGATGTTAGAGTTTGCCCGCGAAAACGCTCACCCTACGGCGCGAAAAACGTGAATTGCGCAAAAAGGCCTTTGAGGACGATTGGTCGGACGTGCCGCGTGCGACGTGGTTTTGGCTTCGCGCTGCCTTGAGGTGGATGATCTAAAAGCTGCGCTTAATGCTTCTTTCAAAGACCAAAAATCGCTTTACATCACGTTTAAAAGTGGGGCGGCAGCTTCGTGGACGATGAGATTTTAGATGCGATAGGGCGCAGCGTGGAGCTAAAAAGCCCGACTTCGTCTATCTTTTTAAACATCTTGTTTCAAATGGGTTATTTGCCGAGCCTTGACTATATAAAAGCTCGGTGTCATGCAGGTCCCACTACGAGTGCCAAGGAGCTCATACAAAAGACGCACTGGGGGCTTGGCGGCGAGCTGCTGCAGCTGAGGAGTGCGAAGCTGGCGGAGTATTTCAACAGCGGTAAATACAAACCGAGGCAAGGATTTATACGCTGGGCGTTTGTACGGGTAGATAAAAATGGTTAACTGGTTTTTAACTCAAGCAGTACAAATTCGAGATTACTTTAAACCAGCAAAGCCTCTCCGCCTTGCTAGTTAATTTAGCGAGCATTTCTAAAAACGCTCGCTACCTCAAAAGAATTAAGCACCGATGATGATATGGCTAGCTTTGATGATAGCAGTTACTTCATCACCCTGCTTTTAGAGCCAGAGTTTTTAGCAGATTCTGTTAGTGATGATAGCGCTTTAGCTTTATCGCCGCCGGCTATCCTCGATATCTACTTCGGCGTTTTACTGCACCCTCTGTTACTTTTTACTACCTTACCTTTTTAGTTGGTTGGTAGCGCTTAGCTTTAGACCGTTATCGCCTTTAGCTACTATGATAGAAGCAGCTTTAAATAGATAAACCACCTTTTTACCCGCTACCAGATCTCAGAGCCTTTTGGCTATCCACGGTTACGGTCGCTTTTTACGGTCTCTCCGCCTCTGCAATGCTATGATTAGAGAGTTTACCGCTCCCTCTCTACCTCCGTGATTTGAGCTTGTAGTTGATTTCTTTGCGCTAAACATTGCGTTTTCCTTTGTGATTAACCGATTTCGTATTAAAATCTTGGCGGAATATTAACAACTAAACTTTGGCGAAACTTAAAAACCGAATATGCGTAGCTTTAACTTTATCACTAAAACGCAT
>BNJT01001272.1_pt1 | contig 48585 bp, 93 predicted proteins | sample 8540491 | NCBI WGS metagenome assembly BNJT01 (sample SAMD00202455, study PRJDB9452) | human saliva metagenome | host: Homo sapiens | reverse complement strand
TAAAATAAAATGAAGAAAATTGATGGTATTTATGTTGGTTCAAATATATAATTTTCAAATTAAATGATTATACAAAAGATTTTGATAAAGTTTGTTTTTCTAAATGAAACAATAGCTGACTTTATATTTTGAAAAGTTTGTCAACTTTAATAGAAAGATAAAATCTTTATTTACAATTAAAAGATGGAGAAGAATATAAAATATTGGAAAGTATATCATCAGTTTAAGGATTTTATGCTTGAGAATAATCAAGAAAATCTTAGTTATTAGTCTCGGTGGTGGAGCATTATCTGTATATGGGAGGCCATATCTCACAGCTACTTTGCTAAGGGAGAGAGAGAGAGAGGAATAGAGTTCATACAGTTCCTAGCCTACTTCTAGCACAAGTAGATGTGCGTTGGAGGAAAAGTTGCTATAAATCACCCTAAGTAAAAATATGATAGGAAGCTAAAGTCCATATAGAGACGAGTAGATGTAGAATTTAAAGACTTTGAAAAGAAAGAGAATTTAAGTTCGAATGGGAGAAGCTGGAAACATTCTTTCTAACACAAAAGACAAGAAATATTTAGAGTATATAGAAATAATGTTGAAAAATAAAAGCTTTGATAATGAAGTCTTAGAAAATAATAGAGCAATCTATATAAAAAACATTATGTAGATATAGAGATCCTTTGAAAAAGGAGAAAGAGCCTTTAAATTTAGGGTCACTTATGTCATGCTTTAGAAAGTTTCTTTGCATACAAGGCCTATACTCATGGTGAAGCTAGCGTTATGAATAATTTTTTGATTTAGGAGTCAGTTTAAGGGACAAAATTACGAAGCCTACTTAGAAAGAGAGCTAGAAACATTTTTAATCTATTTAATATAGAATGGATTTAATCTACTTAGATAGTGATAAATTTATCTCTTTAACAGAAAGTGATAAAAAGAACTTTAATAAAATTATAACAATTATATTAGATAACGAAGGAAATTTTATCTAAAACAGAAGTTAAAGAAGATGAAATTATAAAGATTATAGCTAAGTACAAAAATAATTTTTAAGAGCAAGTATTGATATAGGTACAAATTCTTGCAGACGGTTTTATAGCTGAAGTTAAAAAAAATTGATAATGTGAAATTATTTTTAAAAAGGAGATTCAAAGATTTAGAAATAGTTAAACTTGGAGAGAATAAATAAAAAATAAATTCTAAAGGAAGAAGCTATTGAAAGAACTTAAATGTTTAAAAATACAAAGAACTTATAAATGAATATTCTAGAAGAAAAGACATTATTTCCTGGTAACTTCTGCAACTACAGAGATCTATCTAATGAGATTATTTTAATAAAAAGTTTATGATGAAGCCAAAATAAAATCAATTGCATCAGTGGAGATGAAGAAGCCTATATAAATTTTAAAGGGACAGGCTCTTTTGATATTTTAAAGAGAAATATTTTAGTTTTTGGATATAGGGTGGAGGTCCAACTGAATTTACACTGGAAATATGAATGGTATAGAAAAGAAAATTAGTTTAACATAGGTTCTGTTAGAATAACAGAAAAGTCTTAGAAAATGGAAGATATAATTATTCAGAAGAAAAATAGAAATACAAAAGGAAATGATAGAAAGAAAATTTAGAAAAACTTGAAGAATTCAAAAATGAAAGCTTATTTCTTTGTTGGAGTAGCAGGAACAACTACAACACAGGTGAAGTGTTAGAGAAAGATGGAAGTATATGATAGTGAAAAATACATCTTTCTGACTTGACAACTCAAAAGAATTAGTGATAACTTAGATTTATTTATTAAAAATATAGAAAGAAATAATAAGAATGTTAAAGGTTTAGATGCAGAAGAGATGTTATAATAGGAGGAACTATTATATTAAAAGAAATTTTAGAATATTTTCAGATTTTTCGGGTAGTTTTCGAAAATGATAATCTTATGGGAGCAATATTAGAAGGAGTAAATGAAAATGATAGATGGTAAAATAATATATCAGGATATTTTGATGAAGATTTTGAAAATATAATCTTATAAAGATTTAAGAACAAATGGACTTTCGATGAAGAAGTAGAAAATATTAAGTGATAAATATAGAGATTTTGCTATGATGGAAGAAAATATCTTAGGTTAAATAACTATAAATTAGGAAGCATAGGTTTTACTTTCAAGAGAACTAGAAAATTAAAAGATAGATTTCTGTGAAGACTACTATCTATATGATTATAATGAGAAAAATCCAACAAATCAAATAGTGTATCTAAAAAGTTTTGTTTGACAAAGAAAGTAAGAAAATTTTTAGGCTGTCAAAATTGCAAAATGAAAGAAACATAGAAGCTAGACTTACAGCAATTACAGGCTATAATGGAAAAAGGTGGAGATTTAAGGATTAGAAATATAAGGTAAATCCTACTGATAATGAATGGAACCAGATATTTTTAAACCTTCTAGCACTTACAGCTTTTAGGAAAAAGATAAAGAAGTTTCAGCAGATGTTGAAGCAAAAAGACATTGAAACTTTATCAAAAATAAAGAATTTTTATTAGATGTTAGAGAAGAATATGAATATGAAGAAGGTCATGTAAAAGGTAGCATAATCTACCACTTAGAGAAATTTTATCTCAAAAGATAGCTTTACCAAAAGATAGAGATATCTATAGTATACTGCAGAACGTGCACATAGAAGTGCAGATGCAGTTAATTTCCCAAAAAGCTAGGCTTTGATAAGGTACATAATGTTGAAGGTGGTTTTATAGATATTTCATTTAATGAATATCATAAAGATAAGGGAAATTTAGAGAATAGTATAGTTACAAATTATAATTTTGATTAGAGTAAAGAATGAAGTTAGTAGTTTCAGATTTAGATGGAACCTCTTTTAAATGATGATAGTGAAGCAAGTTTAGAAACAATACGCTAAATTAAACGATTAAAAAGAGAAGGGAATAGAGTTTGCTATTGCAACAGGTAGAAGTTTTAATTCTGCCAATAAAAATTAGAAAGAAAAATAGGTTTTAGAAATCTATTTGATATGTAACAATGGAGCAAATATTTATAATAAAATGGAGAACTTATAAAAATAATGTTATGCCAGCTGATTTAATCAGAAAAGGTTGTGAGATTTTTAACTGAGAATAAAATTGGATATTTTGGTTTTGATGAAGTGGAGCAAATTTTTATGTTCCCTACGGTACAGAAAATAGATGATGAGTTTCTTTGAAAGAACATACGCCCCATTATATTAAAAAGTTCAGAGGATATAGATAGACTCTCCTGCCTTAGAGAAAAATTTTAATAATTGAAGAAGATTCTGAAAGAATATATGAAATTAAAGATTTAATACATGATAACTTTTTGATGATGAGCTAGAAATAGTTATTTCAGCTGATGATTGTTTAGATTTAAATATAAAAGGTTGTAGTAAAAAGAGGTAGTAGAATATATTTTGCACAAGAATTAGAAAATAAATCCAAAAAGAAATTATGGCTTTGGAGATAGTGAAATGACTATAAAATGTTAAAACATGTAGGTCATCCTGTTGCTATGAAAGACAGTTTTCATGAGTAAAAGAGACTTTGAAAAATAAGACTGACTTTACAAATGATGAAAGTGGAGTTGCAAAATATCTACAACAATACTTTAAACTTTAAGTCACTGAAAGAAACATAAGTGAGTTATATTGCTATTAATCATCAGAAATTTTCTTTGAACAAATAACTAATAGTTTTTAATAAGATTATTGTGACGTCCTATAATGGTGAAAAGAGCCTTTGTGGAGCCTCTAGAAACCATTATAGGCTGGCAAGTAATCGTTATATATAACTAAAGTTTATTAAAATCTCTCAAAGAAAAATTTTCTGAAATCTACTTGCTAACGAACTATATTTTTGAAATTTTTACCAAATTTTAATAAATATATAATAGAAATATAAGAAAAAGGAATGGAGAATGGAAAAACATAATTACAAAACGAACAAATAAACGAAGCAATTTTTAAAATAAAAAAGGAGAAGATAGAAGAAAGTTTAAGAAACAACATATAGATATGGAAAAACTTTATCAAAGCTATAAAAGAATTTGATTTGATTAAAGATGGAGATAAAATAGCAGTTGGAGTTTCTGGAGGAAAAGATAGTTTACTACTTTGTAAGTTATTCCAAGAATTGAAAAAGGATAGAAGTAAAAATTTTGAAGTAAAATTTATTTCAATGAACCCAGGTTTTGAAGCCTTTAGATGTGGATAAATTTAAAGAAAATTTAATAGAAATGGGGAATAGATTGTGAATTGTTTGATGCTAATGTTTGGCAAATAGCATTTGAAGAAGCACCTGATAGTCCTTGTTTTCTATGTGCTAAGATGAGAAGAGGAGTTCTGTATAAAAAGGTTGAAGAACTAGGTTTTAATAAATTAGCTTTTAGGTCATCATTTTGATGATATTGTTGAAAACTACTATGATAAATATGTTCTTTGCAGGTACAGTGAAAACTATGTTACCAAAAAGTTCCATCGACTTCGCAAGATGGATATAATAAGACCTCTTGCTTATGTTAGAGAAAAAGATATAATAAATTTTATGAAACACAATGAAATTCAAGCTATGAGCTGTGGTTGTCCCTATAGAAGCAGGAAAGGTAGATTCAAAAAGAAAAGAAGTTAAATTTTTACTACAAGAACTTGAAGAAAAAATCCTAATATAAAAACAAAAGCATATTTAATGCTATGGAAAAATATTAATTTAGATTATGTGTTAGGTTATACTAATGGAAATAAGTCAAAGAAATAGGAGGTCTTATGAATTTCTATTTAAAAACTATTGATAAAAATTTTAGAAAGATCAATGATCATAGAAGATAGTGAGATTTTATTAAAAATCAGGTTATGATTTATCAAGTGAAGAAAAAGAAAGAACTAGAAGAGCTTTATAGATAACTTGATTTAAAGGGGATAATATGTCAATAAAAATTTTTATATGACAGACAAAAAGACAGCTATTACATATGGAGAGCAAAAAGATTTCTTATGCAGATGTAATTAGTATGTAAATTTTTATTCTGATTTTTAGATATTGAAAAAGGTGATAGATCAGTTTTATGATGGAAAATAGACCAGAGTCTATTTTTCGTCAATATGGGCTAAAAAGGATAGCTATAAGTTTAGATGCAGGTTATACTGTGGATCAACTTGCTTATGTACTTGGAGATTCTGAACCAAAATATCTTTTTGTATCAAATAAAACTAAAGAAGTTGCTGAAGCAGCAACTCAAAAATTAAATAATGCTATAAAGATTATAAAATGTTGATGAACTTCAAATGCCCGCTGATTATAAGATAAAACAAGAAGAATTTTCGAATGATTCAAATGAAGATGTAGCAGTATTATTATACTCTGGAACAACAGGAAACCAAAAAGGTGTAATGATAACTTATGAAAATATTGAAACTAATATGGCAGGAGTAAGAGCAGTTGATTTAGTCAATGAAAATGATGTTATCTTAGCAATGTTACCATATCATCATATTATGCCATTATGTTTTACATTGATATTACCTATGTATTTAGGTGTTCCTATAGTACTTTTTAACAGAAATTTCTTCAGCTAGTCTTTTTAAAACTTTACAAGAAAAATAGAGTTACTGTAATAGTTGGTGTTCCAAGAGTATGGGAAAATGCTGGATAAGGCTATTATGACTAAAATTAATCAAAGTTCAGTAGCTAAGTTTATGTTTAAATTAGCTTCAAAAACTAACTCTATGTCTATAAGAAAAATGCTATTTTCAAAAGTGCATAAACAATTTGGTGGGCATATTAGACTTATGGTTTCAGGTGGAGCAAAAATTGATAAGAATATACTAGAAGATTTCCGTACTATGGATTTAGAGCTATACAAGGTTATGGTATGACTGAAAACAGCACCTATAATAGCTTTTAATGTCCCTGGTAGAGAAAGATCAGACTCTGTTGGAGAAGTTATCCCAAATGTAGAAGTTAAAATTGCTGATGATGGAGAAGTTCTTGTTAAAGGTAAAAATGTAATGAAGGGTTACTACAAGAATGAAACAGCCACTAAAGAAGCTTTTGATGCTGAGGGATGGTTTCATACTGGTGATTTGGGAAAAATGGATGGTAAATATTTAATAATAATAGGAAGAAAAAGAAATGATAGTTCTTCCTAATGGAAAAAAATATAGATCCTAATGATATTGAAGCAGAAATTATGAAAAATACAGATTTGATAAAGGAAATAGCTGTTACAGAATATAATGAACAATTAGTTGCTATAATTTATCCTGATTTTGAAAAAAACTTCAAGCTCAACAAATAGTTAATATTAAAGATGCTATAAAATGGGAAGTTATAGACAAATATAATGTAACTGCTCCTAACTATAAGAAAAATTCATGATATAAAGATAATTAAAACAAGAATTACCTAAAAACAAGATTAGGAAAAAAATCAGAAGATTCATGCTTAAAGATTTATTGGAAGATAAAAGTAGAAGCTCCTGAAAAAAGGTAGAGAAAAAGATAGTAGAAGTTCCAAGTGAAATTAAAGAAAAAAATATGATATAATAAATAAGTATATAACTGAAAGATATAATAAAGACATTGACTTAGATTCTCATATAGAATTGATTTAGGTTTTGACTCTTTAGATATAGTGGAATTTATGAATTTCTTGAATTCAACTTTTGGAATTGAAATAGTTGAACAAGATTTTTGTTGACCATAAAACAATTTCTGATATAATAAAAGTTAGTAGAAGAAAAAAATCAGAAATAACAAGTGAAAAAGCAGTAGAAAAAGTTGATAAGAATGAAAAATCTGAAAAATTATTGATAGTGATTCAGATGTTAAGTTACCACCTAGTGCTAAATATGCTAAGGTTTTAAAATTTTTATTTAGTCCACTATTTAAATTCTACTTTAGATATAAATATAGTGGAAAAAGAAAAATCTAGGAGAAGGTGCAGGAATAATTGTAGGAAACCATCAAAGTTATTTAGACGCCTTTATGTTAAACAATGCCTTTACTTATAAGGAATTGAGTAACAATTATTATATAGCAACAGCTTTACATTTTAAGAGTAAGACTATGAAATATCTAGCTGGAAATGGAAATATAATATTAGTTGATGCTAATAGAAACTTAAAAAAATACTCTACAAGCAGCAGCTAAGGTTCTAAAAAAAGTGGAAAGAAACTACTTATTTTCCTGAAGGAGCAAGAACAAGAGATGGACAATTACAAGAGTTTAAAAAAAGACTTTTGCTATATTAGCACAAGAGTTAAATGTACCTATCTATCCTTTTTGTCTTAAAGGGAGCTTATGAAGCCTTTTCCATACAATAAGAAATTTCCAAAAAGATATGATATTTCAGTTCAATTCTTAGAAAAAAATTGATCCACAAAATAAAACTGTTGAAGAATTAGTTGAAGAAACTAAGGATAAAATTGCTAAGAACTATTATTAAAATATATAAAAATGGAGGTAAGAATATGTATTATGATATTGACAATATGAATGATATTGATGTTAGAAGTTCGAATAATTTTAAGAAAAAGTATTTCTTTTATATGGTTTTAGGTGTTGCTATTTCTTTTGGTACAGGAATATACTTATATTTATTTAATCAAGAATTATTATTTTTCTTTAGCTAGATATTTTAATATTATGGGTATTGCTGGTTTAGGAATGGTGTTAATCTTAAATTTCTTTTTAGAAAAATGTCAGCAGGAATGGCAAGAATACTATTTATTCTATATTCACTTGTGATAGGAACAATTTTTAGTACAGTTGGATTTGCATATTCACCGTTAGCTATACTTTATGCTTTTTGCATCTGCTCTTACAATATTTGTTGTGATGTCAATTTATGGTTTTTACAAAGAAGATTTAAGTTCATATAGAACATTTTAATAGTAGGTTTAATCTCACTTATAGTGATGGGATTATTTAATATATACCTAGGAGTAGGAGTTCTATATTGGATTGGAAACAATAGTAGGAATTGTTATTTTACTGGATTTACAGCTTATGATGTAAATAGAATAAAAACACATATCTTATCAATTAGCAAATGAAGAAGGTGAAAATGTAGAAAAACTAGGTATAAAATGACTTTAGAACTTTATCTTGATTTTATCAATCTGTTCTTATATGCACTTAGAATTTTTGGAAGAAGAAAATAATTATTTAGGAGTTATCAGATGAAAAAAATATTATTATTAATGTTTTCTGTACTATGTGTAAATTCATTTTCATATGTAGAGAGAAATGATCAAGTTGGAAATAGAGGACTTGAACTTATGAGAGAAAAGTAACATAAATCAAAAATATGGGACTATCTAAAGAAAGTGGAAGTACTCAAATAATTGATGCTTATGCAGGAAATGGTAAATTTTCAAAAACTAAAGGTTTTATGATAGGGACAACAAGTAACCTTGTTGCTTATCCTAATATCACTGCAGGCGTTACTGTAGCTTACGATAAGTATAAATATAAACCAGAAAGCAATGATTACTGGGGAAGAGACTATGACTTAAATACTTATTTTTTTCATATAAGTTAGACAAAAATTTATTTACACTAGGTTTAGGATATTCTCAATCAAGACACGTTGAAAAAGAGAGGATATACAGGAAACTTAGAATATGGTAGATTTTTAACTCCCTAGCACTTATCTTTATGCAGGAATTGAAGGACAAAATAGAAATTATAAAAAAACTCTGAGGATTTAAATTTTGTTAACTATAAAGTAGGGAGTTTTTAAGACAAGATACTTGGAAAAATGAAATTTGTAAATGGTGTTGAAGTTAATATGGATAATAAAAAAATATGATAGAGAAGAAAGAGGAAGAGGAAATGTAACTTTTCGTATCTAGAGCTTCATATTATATCTATGATGATTTATTATTTGATGTTCAATACAGAGGTACTAAAAATAGTAAATTTTATGACAATGTAGTTGGAGTTGGATTTACACACTATTTTTTTAAGGAGTTATGAACATGGAAAAAAATCAGATGCTTTTAAAAAAAGAAAATAAGAGAAATAAAAGAAAAAAATTGCAAGGTCTTGTACAGAGTTTGAAACTAAGAATTTTTGACTACGATGATGAAAAATAAAGTCAGTTGGATAGGTAGAGTATTTCTATGTAAAGAAGATGAAGTTGAAGAAAGACCTAAAGATGATAAGGGAGAAACTATGTATCCTTTAGCACAATTTCTATCTTTCTAATCTTCCTTATTTACCAGAATCATTAAAGAAATTTGAATATATAACTGTATTTATGGGAGAAGATTTTCCTGAATATAATCCTGTAGATGGTCTTGTATCAAGAAATGGTAAAGGTTGGATATTGAGAACTTATACTAAAGATGATGTCTTAGTTAAAAATGAATACCTAAGAGATGATAACTTTTGTCCAAAGGCTTATCCATTAGAAGCTAAATTTCATGCTGAAGACTATCCTATTTGGGATGGTGGAGGACTTGATGAAGATTTAGAAATTGAAATATGTGATTTAGAAGAAGAATTTGATGATGAAGTAAGTTACTATCAAGATATTGGAAATGATCATACATACTTACATAAATTTGGAGGTTATCCCTCATATTGTCAACCAGGTTTAGGTTTAGAAGTTGAAGAAGGTTATAATTTTGTTTTCCAAATTTCTAGTGATGATGTTGCACAATATAATGTAGTAGATTCAGGAAGCTTTAATGTTTTTTTCTACAATGAAAATGAAGACAAATGGATGATGTACTTTTGATTTTTATTAAAAAGTAAAAATAAGAAAAGATACTGATTTTTTTAAAAAAATAATTTCAGTATCTTTTTATTTTGAATCTTTTTCGAACTTTTTCATAAAAAAAGTAAAATTTCTTAGATTTTTTTATAGTAAAAAAAGCAAAAATATGTTATTATAAATGAAATAAAAAAATTTTTAAATTAGTTTAAGTTAGGTGGTGAAAAATGAAAAGAGAATGTGGAGTTTTATTAGCAATTAGTTCTCTTCCAAGTGCTTATGGAATTGGAGATTTTGGGAAAGAAGCATATCGTTTTGTTGATTTCTTAGAAGCTTCAGGGCAAAGCTTATGGCAAATATTACCACTATGTCCTGTTGAATATGGAAACTCTCCTTACCAATCACCTTCTACTTTTGCAGGTAATTTTTTTATATTTAGATTTAGAAGATTTAGTTCACAATGAATATTTAACTCAAGAGGATATTGATGTTTTAAAAAGTGAGGTGTCCTCTGTTGATTATGAATATAAAAAAAGCCAGAAAGAGTCTTTATTGAAAAAGGCCTCTCAGGCTTTTTGCAAAAAAGGTTGAAGAAAGTGAATTTAAGAAATTTCAAAATGAAAATCAATTTTGGTTAGAAGACTACTCTCTTTTTCTATCTTTAAATAAAAAAATTTAAGGGTAAAATGTGGAACACTTGGGAGAAAGGCTATAAGTTTAGAGAAAGAAAAATCTATAGAAGAAGCAAAAAGAATTTGAAGAAGACTATAAATATGAAAGTTTTATTCAATATTATTTCTATAAACAATGGAAGAAGTTAAAAAAATTATGCCAATAGTAAAGGAATAAAAAAATTATAGGAGATTTACCTATATATGTTGCAAGTAATAGTGCAGATATTTGGCAACATCCAAAAACTATTCTGTTTTGATAAACACTTGAAGATAAAAAGCAGTAGCAGGTTGCCCACCAGATTATTTTTTTCTAAAAAAAGGACAATTATGGGGAAATGTTCTCTATGATTGGGAAGCTATGAAAAAAAGATAACTATTCTTGGTGGGAACAAAGAATAAAACATAGTTTTTTTACTTTATGATGTTCTAAGATTAGATCATTTTAGAGGTTTTGCTTCTTATTGGGCTATTCGTTATGGAGAAAAAAACTGCTATCAATGGAAGATGGGAAATAGGGCTGAGAATACAATTTTTTAGAGATTTGGAAAGAAAAGTTAAAAATATAGATATTATAGCAGAGGACTTAGGAACACTCACAGCAGATGTATTTAAACTTTTAAGACAAACAAACTATCCAAATATGAAAGTACTGCAATTTGGTTTAACAGAATGGGATAATATGTACAATCCTAAAAACTACACTGAAAACTCAGTTGCCTATACAGGCACTCACGATAATATGTCTATGGTAGAGTGGTATTCTACTTTAAATAAAAAAATGAAAAATTTATCTGTGATGAAAATTTAAAAAAATTTTTTAAAAAGACTATAATACAAATATATGGGAGCCTATTCAATGGAGAGCAATAGAAGCTCTATATGCTTCAAAAGTCAAATAGGGTTATAGTGCCTTTACAAGATATATTAGGTTTGGGAGCAGATTCAAGAATGAATACTCCATCAACAGTTGGAGATAATCTGGGCATGGAGAGTCTATTGGGAATATAGACATGGTGATTTAGAAAATAAATTATATAATTTAGCAAAAAGGTATCAAAGGATTTAGAAAAGGGGAAAAATGGAATTTAATAAGGAAAAATGGAAGGAAAAGTTGGAAGAAAAGTTATTAGAAAAATTTTCTGTGAGTTTAAAAAGAGGCCAGTTCTTTTGAAGTATACAGAGCTTTAGGAGAAACTGTTATAAGTTTTATAGCTAGAGATTGGTATGAGACAAAAAGAGAAATACTCTAAGACTAAAACAAGCATTTTATTTATCTTCTGAATTTTTTTAATGGGAAGAGCTTTTGGGAAATAATCTAATTAACTTAGGAATAGATAAAGAAGTAAGAGAATTTTTAGAAGAAATAGGAATTGACTACAATCAAGTTGAAGACGAAGAAGAAGATCCAGCATTAGGAAATGGTGGTCTAGGAAGACTAGCAGCTTGTTTTTATGGACTCATTAGCAACTTTAAATTTACCTGGTCAAGGTTATAGTATAAGATATAGAAATGGTATTTTTAACCAATATTTAAGAGATGGTTATCAGTTGAAAAAGCCTGAAACTTGGTTAAAATATGGTGATGTTTGGTCTATCATGAGACCAGAAGATGAGGTAATAGTAAACTTTGGTAATGGTTCAGTAAGAGCACTACCTTATGATATGCCGATAATAGGTTATGGAACCAAGAATGTAAATACACTTAGATTATGGGAAGCTCATTCAATAAATGACTTAGATTTAGGAGTATTCAATCAACAAGATTATCTACATGCTACACAAGATAAAAACACTAGCTGAAGATATTTCTCGTGTTCTATACCCTAATGACTCAACTGATGAAGGAAAGAAATTAAGACTTCGTCAACAATATTTCTTTTGTATCTGCTTCACTACAAGATATAGTAAAGAATTTTAAAAAGGTACATGGAAGAGAATTTACAAAAAAATTCCTGAATTTATAGCAATTCAATTGAATGATACTCACCCTGTTATAGCTATACCAGAACTTATGAGAATCTTAGTTGATATAGAAGGAGTTTTATGGGAAGATGCTTTGGGAAATAGTAAAGAAAAACTTTTTCATACACTAACCACACTATCTTAGCAGAAGCACTAGAAAAATGGTGGGTAGGATTGTATCAAGAAGTTGTCCCTAGAATATTCCAAATAACTGAAGGAATTCACAATCAATTTAAAAATGAGTTAGCTCAACTATATCCAAATGATCAAGATAAACAAAAATAGAATGCAAATAATTCAAGGTAATATGATACATATGGCTTGGCTTGCAATCTATGGAAGCCATAAGGTAAAATGGAGTTGCTGAACTACATACTGAAATCTTAAAAGAAAGAGAATTGAGAGATTGGTACGAACTATATCCAGAAAAATTCTTAAATAAAACTAATGGAATTACACAAAGAAGATGGTTGTTGAAAATCTAATCCACAACTCGCTTCTTATATAACAGAACTTATAGGAGATGCTTGGATAAAAAGATTTATCTGAACTTAAAAAGCTTGAACAATTCCTAGATGATAAAAAAATGTTTTAGATAGAATATGGGATATAAAAAAATTGAAAAAGAAAAAAAGGAACTTGTTGAATATTTAAGAGAAACTCAAGGTATAGATATAAATCCAAACTCTATCTTTGATGTACAAGTTAAGAGATTACATGAATATAAGAGACAGTTATTAAATATTTTTCAAGTATATAACTTGTATCAACAATTAAAACAAAAATCCTAGTATGGACTTTTACTCCAACAACTTATATATTTGGAGCTAAGGCAGCACCAGGATATAAAGTGGCAAAAAGGAATTATTCGTTTAATTAATGATGTTGCTCAAATAATTAATGGAGACAATGATGTTAAAGATAAACTAAAAGTTGTTTTTTTGTTGAAAACTATAGAGTAACAGTTGCTGAAAAGATATTCCCTGCTGCAGATATTTCAGAACAAATTTCAACTGCTGGTAAAAGAAGCTTCAGGTACTGGAAATATGAAATTTATGTTAAAATGGAGCATTAACTTTAGGAACTTTAGATGGAGCTAATGTGGAAATTGCAAAAAGAAGTTGGAGAAGAAAATGAGTATATTTTTTTGGTATGAGAGTTGAAGATATTGATGCTCTTATGAAAAAGGATATGATCCAAGATTCCCGTATAATAATGTAAGCGGGCTAAAAGCAAGTTGTAGATGCTTTTAATAGATGGAAGTCTTAGTGACTTAGGTAGTGGAATTTATAGAGAAATACACTCTTTACTAATGGAAAGAGGAGATCAATATTTTGTTTTTAGAAGACTTTGAAGATTATAGAAAAACTCAAAGAACTATAAATAGAGAATATAAAGATAAATATTCTTGGGTCAAAGAAAAATGCTGAAAAAAATATAGCTAATGCTGGAAAGTTCTCATCAGATAGAACAATTTTAGAGTATGCTAATGAAATTTGGGATATAAAAAGAAACAAAAATTTAATTTCTACACTATAAAGAGGTGATGTTTATGTCTGGACAAATGGAACATTATTTATTTCATCGTGGAGAGTACAGACAAGCTTTATGAATATTTTGGAGCACATCCAAATAGAAGTTCAACGATATTTCGTATTTGGGCTCCAGCAGCAAAAGTCAGTGGCTGTTGTTGGTGATTTTAATAATTGGAATGCTAGAGAAGAAGATTATTGTCAAAAAAATAACTAATGAAGGTATATGGGAAGTTGAAATAAAAAGTAAAAAAAGGTGCTATATATAAATTTCAAATAGAAACTTCTTGGGGACAAAAATATTGAAAGCAGATCCTTATGCTTTTTATTCAGAGCTCAGACCTCAAACGGCCTCTGTAGTTAATGGAATATCAAAATTTCGTTGGGAGTGACAAAAAAATGGCTTAACAATAGAGAAATAGGTTATGCTAAACCAATTAATATATATGAAGTTCACCTTGGTTCGTGGAAGAAAAAAAGAAGATGGAACTTATTATAATTATAGAGAGATTGCAGAGTTATTGGTTGAATATATGTTGGAGATGAATTATACTCATATTGAAATAATGCCAATAACAGAATATCCTTTGATGGTTCTTGGGGCTACCAAGCTACAGGATACTATTCAGTAACTAGCCGTTATGGGACTCCAGAAGACTTTATGTATTTTTGTAAATTATTTCCATAAGAATAATTTAGGAGTAATATTGATTGGGTTCCTGGACATTTTTGTAAAGATGCACAATGGATTATATCGTTTTGATGGTAGTGCTTGTTATGAATATGAAGATCAAAAATCTTGGTGAAAAATGAATGGGGTACTGCAAACTTTAATGTGTCAAGAAATGAGGTTAGAAGTTTCTTAGTATCTAATCTATATTTTTTTGGATAAAAAGAATTCCATATAGATGGAGTAAGAATGGATGCAATATCTAATATGATTTATCATAAAGATGGAGTTAGTGAAAAATAGAGCTTCCATTGAATTTTTACAATATTTAAATCAAAGTTTACATGAAAATCATCCAGATATTATGTTAGTGGCAGAAGATTCTTCAGCTTGGCCTCTAGTTACAAAGTATCAAGCTGATGGTGGACTTGGATTTGATTTTAAGTGGAATATGGGTTGGATGAATGACACTTTAAAAATATATAGAACAAGATCCATTTTTTAGAAAGTCACATCATGGAAAATTAACATTTTCTTTTATGTATGCATTTTCAGAAAATTTCGTATTACCACTGTCACATGATGAAATAGTCCATGGTAAAAATGCCATTTTAAATAAGATGCCAGGTTATTATGAAGATAAATTAGCTCATGTTAAAAATTTATACTCTTATCAAATGGCTCATCCTGGACTAAATTTTTATGGGAAATGAGTTTGTACAAGGTTTAGAGTGGAGATATTATGAGCAACTTGAATGGCAACTTTTAAAAAGATAATAAAGGTTCTAAAGATATACAAAAATTATGTAAAAGCTTTAAATACTCTATACTTAGAAGAAAAAGCTTTATGGCATGATGGTCAAAAATGCTTTTGAATGGATAGAACATGAGAATATAGATGAAAAATATGTTAATCTTTTTAAGAAAAATCCTGATACAGATGATTTTATAATAGCTGTATTTAATTTTTCAGGAAAAGATCATGATAAATACCCTGTAGGAGTTAATCTAGAAGGGGAATATGAATGTATTTTAGATAGTAATGAAAAAAGATTTGGAGGTTCTTATCAAGGAAGAAAAAGAAACTACAAAACTATAAAAGGTGCTTGGCACAACAGAGAACAACATATAGAAGTAAAAATTGCTAAAAATTCAACTATATTTTTAAAAACATAAGAAGGGAAATGAGGAGGATTAGCTATGAAAAAGAAAAAAAGATGATTGCTATGATATTGGCTGGAGGACAAGGAAGTCGTCTAAAACAATTAACTGAAGACCTTGCAAAACCTGCTGTAGCATTTGGTGGAAAATATCGTATAATAGATTTCACTTTAACAAACTGCTCTCATTCTGGTATAGATACTGTTGGTGTATTGACACAATATGAACCTCACATACTAAATAACCATATAGGAAGAGGGTCACCTTGGGATTTGGATAGAATGGATGGTGGAGTTACAGTATTACAACCTCATACTAGAAAAAAATGATGAAAAAGGTTGGTACAAAGGAACAGCTAATGCTATCTATCAAAAATATAAAAATTTATTGAAGAATATAATCCTGAATATGTTTTTAATTTTATCTGGAGATCATATATACAAAAATGAATTACGATAAGATGTTACAATATCATATTGAAAAAAAGGCAGATGTAACTATAGGAGTTTTTAGAGTTCCTCTAAAAGATGCTCCAAGTTTTGGTATCATGAATACAAGAGATGATATGACTATATATGAATTTGAGGAAAAAGCCAAAAAGAACCAAAAGAGTGATTTAGCTTCAATGGGTATATATATCTTTAATTGGGAAGAATTGAAAAATACTTAGAAGAAGATGAACATAACCCAAATTCTGATAATGACTTTGGTAAAAATATAATACCTAATATGTTAAATGATGGTAAAAAAAGTTAGTAGCATATCCATTTGAAGGTTATTGGAGAGATGTTGGAACTATCCAAAGCTTCTGGGATGCACATATGGACTTATTATCAGAAAATAATGAACTTGATCTTTTTGATAAAAAAATTGGAGAATAAATACAAGACAGGGTATCTATACACCTTCATATTTTGAAACAGGTTCTAAAAATAAAAAAATAGTCTAATAGATAAAGGATGTCTTGTTGAAGGTGATATTGAACACTCAGTTATATTCTCAGGAGTGAAGATAGGAAAAAAATTCAAAAAAATCATAGATTCCATTATAATGGCAGATACAGAAATAGGTGATAATGTAACTATTCGTAAGGCTATAATTGCTAATGATGTAAAAAGTAGCTGATAATGTAGTTATCGGTGATGGAAAAGAGATAGCTGTTGTAGGGGAGAAAAAAAGTTATAGATAAGTAAACATTAATTAGATAATGTAAACGGAGGCTTGATTACTATGATAAGAAATTATATGGCAATAATTTATTTAGGAGATAACAAACAAAAATATAAGTCCTTTAACAAAAGTTAGATCTTTGGCATCTATCCCAGTTGGAGGTTCATATAGAATAATAGATTTTGCTTTATCGAATGTTGTAAATTCTGGAATAAGAAATGTTGGTCTATTCTGTGGAAATGAAGAATTAAATTCACTTACAGACCATATTGGTATGGGAGCAGAATGGGATTTAGCAAGAAAAAGATGGTATCTTTTATTTTTCAAAAAGAATGCTAGATGACGACCTTTCTTTAAAATCAATCAAGAATTAGTAAAAAAATATGGAATACTTTTTAGAAGTACCCAAGAGCATGTAGTTGTTTTAAATGGACATATGATATGCAATTTAGATATTTCAGATTTAATTGAAAAAGCATAAAGAATCTGGAAAAAGAAATAACTATGGTCTATAAAAAGTAAAAAAAGGCTAATGAACATTTTAATAATTGTTCATCTGTAAAGATTGATAAAAATAATCGTGTTATAGGAATAGGTCAAAATTTATTTTTTTAGAGAAGAGGAAAAATATTTCTTTAGATGCCTTTGTATTAAGCAAAGAGCTTATGTTAAAAATTATTGATAGATAGTATACAAGAAGGAAAAATATAATGTTTTGTCAGAAATAATTGCTAGAAAAATTACCTTCTAAATGTTAATGCTTATGAATTTAAAGGTTATTTACAATGTATAAATTCAACTAAAGAATACTTTAATTTCAATATGAATATATTGAAAAAGAAATAAGAGAAGATATTTTTTTGGTTTAAAGAGTGGAAGAAGGATTTTAACTAAAGTTAAGGATACTCCTCCTACTATTTTTCAAAGAAACAGCTGAAGTAGAAAAATTCATTAATTTCAAAATGGATGTATTATAGAAGGTAAGGTAATAAATAGTGTACTATCAAGAGGTACTATTGTAGAAAAAAAGATGTTGTTTTAGAGGAATGTGTAATCTTACAAGATTGTCATATTAAGGCTGGTTCTCATTTAAAAAAATGTAATAGTTGATAAAAAAATAATATTATCCATGAAAAATGAAAAACTATCAGCTCTCAGAGGAATATCCATTGGTTATAGAAAAAGGTATGAAGTGGAATACAAAGGAATATCAAGATTTGATGGATTATATTAAGAATAAATAAAATGGAGGGAAAAAGAATGAAAATTCTTTTTGCAACAGGGGAAGCATTTCCTTTTATAAAAAAACAGGAGGCTTAGGAGATGTATCTTATTCTCTTCCAAAAGCTTTTAGTACAAAAAGAAAAAAACTTGATGTGAGAGTAATTTTACCTAAATATAGTAAGATTTCAAATGAACTTTTAAAAAGATGCTAGACATTTAGGTCACAAAGAAATTTGGGTTGCTCATCACAATGAATATGTAGGAATAGAAGAAGTGGAATTAGAAGGAGTAATTTACTATTTTGTAGATAATGAAAGATATTTTTAGAAGGCTTAATGTTTATGGTGAATATGATGACTGTGAGAGATTTTTTTATTCTTCTCTAAGGCAGTTGTTGAAACTATGGATATTACGGATTTTAAAACCTGATATAATTCATTGTAATGACTGGCAAACAGCACTTATACCAATATATTTAAAAGAAAGAGGAATATATGATGTAAAGACTGTTTTCAGTATACATAATTTAAGATTCCAAGGTTTTTTTCTATAATAATGTAATTGAAGATTTACTAGAAATAGATAGAGCTAAATATTTCCAAGATGATGGAATAAAAATACTATGATATGATTTCATTTTTAAAAAGCAGGAGTTGTTTATTCTGACTATATCACAACAGTAAGCGATAGCTATGCAGAAGAGATAAAAACTCCTGAATTTGGAGAAGGAATACATGGTCTATTTCAAAAGTATGGCTATAAATTATCAGGTATAGTAAATGGAATAGATAAGGCTTCATATCCCTTATCTAAGAAATCCCACAAAACATTGAAGGCTAATTTACAAGCAAAATTAGGCTTAGAAATTGAAGAAGCAACTCCTTTAGTTGCTATTATAACTCGTTTAGATAGACAAAAAGGGCTAGATTTTATCCTTGAAAAATTTGATGAAATGATGAGTTTAGGAATTCAATTTGTTCTTCTAGGTACTGGTGAAAAATCTTACGAAGATTTCTTTAGATATAAGGAAAGTCAATATAGAGGCTATGTATGTTCATATATAGGTTTTAATCAAGAACTATCTACTGAGATTTATGCTGGAGCAGATATATTCTTGATGCCTTCAGTTTTTTTGAGCCATGTGGACTTTCTCAAATGATAGCAATGAGATATGGTTGTATTCCTGTAGTAAGAGAAACAGGTGGTTTAAAAAGATACTGTTAAACCTTACAATGAATACACAGGAGAAGGTGATGGCTTTTGTTTTAAACAAGCTAATGGAGACGATATGATAAAGGCATTAAGATATGCTGTTACTATGTATCATAGACCAGAAGTATGGAAAGAAATTATTGCCAATGCGAAGAAAAAGAGATAATTCTTGGAAAGAACCTGCTAAGAGATATAAAGAAATATATCAAAAAAATTATTAGAAAAATTAAAATGGATAACTTAGGTTATTGCAAAATTAAGTTTTAAATCTAAAGTAAAAAAATAAGTGAGTTACGAATGGAATTTTTAGATAAAAAAATCAAATAGAATGAGCCGAGCAAATTCAGGAGTGTCTGAACGAAGTGAGTTTCCTGATTTGCAGCGAATTCTTTGATTTTTTTATCGTTAAGAAATTTCACTCAGTAACGAACTATTTTTTTACTTTTTATTACTTTTGCAACAGCCCTTTTTGTTTTAATAAGTAAAATTTTTTTGCTATTTTTTTATCATATTAGTGTAAAATATAGGTGTTAAAATAAATTTTAAATGATGAGGGAAAGTGAATTTACTATGACTAATAATGATTTTTTTAAGAAGACTTAGATATGCACTTAATTTAAAAAGATAATGTTACAGTACAAATTTTTTTAAAAAAAGGTGGATTAACTGTTACAAAAAGAAGATGTAGTTAACTATTTAAAAAAAGATATTGATGAAGGTTTTTAAAAAAATTATCTAATGCTGATTTAATGAGTTTTTTTAGATGGATTAATTACTTTTTAAAAAGAGGAGAAAAAAAGGAGGAAAGTCCAGCTCCTAAAAATAAAAAAATTACAAAAAAATAATTTAAAACAATATTTTTGCTTAGAAAATTAAGAATAGCCCTTGCATTTTAAAAAGTTATGATATGATAGAAGTGTTTTAAACTAGGTGGTGTAAATATTTCTGAAGCAGAATTGAATGCACTTTTTAGAAGTGAAGATCATAGAAACTATAAAGGAATGTGGAGATAAATATATTAGAGTATTCTTAAAAGGTTTAATAGAATACTGTAGAGACTAAAAAAATAGATTAAGGAATGGTTATGGATATAAAAGATAGATTTTCAGAAGAGAGTTTGCGAAACAATAAAAAGAATATTTAATAGAAAAATGACAATAAATCAATTATTTTTAAAGCAACTTTTTGATGAAAATGAAGTTATTCAAGAGCCATTTTTTTATCACTATAAAAAAAGAAAAACTTTTGAAGAAACTTTAACAAAAGTAAAAAAAGAGATGAAGTTGTAATAAGAATAACAAAAGCCAAATCAATTGTATCCAAATGATTTAGAATTAGAGCTTTCAGAGGAATTATTTAATAGAAGAAATATAGCTTACTGTTTACTTAGCTCAGACCTAGATGATTTTTTTATTTTATTCAAGATATAGATAGAACTAACTTAGAAAAAAATTGACATAGAAGATTATTTTTTTCAGAAGATGGTATCTTAGTAAATGAGATAAAAGGCTTTGAACATAGACAAGAGCAAGAGGAAATGGCTAAAAAAATATTCAAAAATGCTATAAATGATAATAGAAAAATAATAGTTGAAGCAGGAACAGGTACAGGAAAAAAACATTGGCTTATCTGATACCTGCTATTAAGTGGGCTATTACTAACAAGAAAAAAAGTTATTATAGCTACTAATACTATAAATTTACAGGAGCAATTACTATTAAAAGACATTCCTTTAGCTAAGTCAGTAATTAAAGATGAATTTACTTATGCTTTAGTAAAGGGGAGAAGTAATTATCTTTGTAAAAGGCTTTTTACTGAACTTTCTCTGGAAAAAGTATAGATATAGAAAGTTTTTTTCTGTGGAAGCTAGAGAACAAATAGAATATATTTTTAAAATGGGGAAATAAAACTAAAACAGGTGACAAGGCAGAACTACCTTTTGAAGTTTATCCTGATGTTTGGGAGTTAGTACAAAGTACAACTGAATTATGCTTTAGGAAAAGAAATGTCCTTTTAGAAAAAGAATGTTTTTTTATATGAAAACAAGAATGAAAAAGATGGAAGCGGATATTTTAATATCAAACCATCATGTATTCTTTTCTGATTTAAATGTGAGGCTGAAACTGATTTTGATTCTGAGTATTTAATACTTCCAAGATATGATATGGTTATATTTGATGAAGCTCATAATATAGAGTCAGTTGCTAGAAGTTATTTTTTTCTGTAGAAGTATCTAAAATTTCATTTACAAGACTTCTACATAGAATATATCAAAAAGAAAAGTAAAAAGAAAAAAAGAAAAATCAGCTCTTACAAGAGTTGAAGAGACTATAGATGAAAAAGTACCTAGAAAAGTCAGGAGATTATTTAGAACTTTTAAAGACTATGAAATCAGAAATTTATAGTTTACAAACTATAGGAGATGAGTATTTTGATGAAATCAGAAAAATGTTTGAAACAAATACTGAAGCTCCTATAAGAAAAAAAGTTTAAATAATTTTGAAATGACTAAGTCTAATTTTTTTAGAAAAATCTGAGGGATAAAAAGGAATTTTTTTCAAGCTAAACTTGCAGAATTTTTTTAAACTTAATGATGGCTTTTAACAATGTTATTGATGAGGAGAAGGACAAGAATCCTGAAGTAATAAATTTTTAACAATCATTTAAAAAAATATTTAAAAAAATATAGATAGTTTTAAATTTATAAATAATTTTTTTCAGATGCTGATTATGTCTACTGGCTTGATATAAACTCTAAAAAGAACCAATGTAGTTCTTACAGCAACATCTTTTAAATATCGCTCAAAAAGTTGAGCTCAGTTCTTTTTGAAAACTTAAATAGATTAGTGTTTGCTTCAGCCACTATAATGGCAAATGGAGATTTTGAATATTTTAAAAAGTCTTTAGGTTTAGATGAAGAAGAATGTATAGAATGTTTTATAGAATCACCATTTGATTACGAACATCAGATGTCTGTATATATTCCAGCTGATATACAAGACTCAGAAAAATTTAAATGCCTTTGTTACAGATGCAAGTAAGTTTATCTTAGAAATTTTTGAAGAAAACAAAGGGAAAAAGCTTTTATATTATTCACATCTTATACTATGCTAAATCAAATTTATTATTCTGTTGTGAATAAATTAAAGAATAGTAATTTTGAAATATTTTTACACGGAGAAAAAACCAAGAAGTCAGTTGATAAAAAGAGTTTAAGGAAGCAAAAAAATCCAGTGCTATTTGGAACAACTTCTTTTTGGGAAGGGGTAGATGTACAGGGAGAAAAATTTAAGTAATGTCATCATAACTAAGTTACCTTTCCTTGTTCCAACAGATCCTATAGTTGCGGCTATAAGTAAAAAAATTGAAGAAGATGGAGGAAATTCTTTTTCAGATTTCCAATTACCAGAAGCAATCATTAAATTTAAACAAGGGGTTGGAAGATTAATTAGAAAAAACAGATAGAGGAAATGTCTTTATTTTAGATAGTAGAATTATAAAGAAAAAGATATGGTTCAGCCTTTATAAAAAGCTCTACCTAGTCAAAAAAATATCAAAAATATTAGAAAAAGATGATATAATAAAAAGAAATTGAATGAGAAAAAAAGGGATTTTTATGAAAAAAATTTACTATATTTGGATTTAAGTTTCTTTTTGAAGTAAAGAAAAAAAGATAATTCAGATGAAGAGAAATACTCTGATACTTATTTCTTAAAAAGAAAAAGGTATTTTATCTAATTTTGGCACTATTTTTTTAATAACAATTTCGGCTAAAAATTCCTATACTTTTTTTAGAAACAATAACTATATGATAGGTGATGTTGTAAAAATCTGATATTTATTCTCCAAAAACTATAGTTTTTTTAGAGATAAAATTGGAAAAAGATAAGATTATTCAAGATATGATTAATCAGTTGGATAAGGAATATATTTATTCAAGTGATGCTGCTGACATCTACACTAATGAATTTGATAACTTTCATAAAGAAATCATAGCTATAAAAAAAGGAAATTTACAAACTTTTGACTATAGTGGTTTTGAAAGAAAAAAATGGGTAAAAGCTATGCCTGAAACCCTAGTTAAAAAAATATTAGAAGAAGATGAAGATAAAAATCAATAGTACCTTTTGAAAAAAATTATCAGAACATTTAAAAAAATGCTTATACTGCAGGTATATACAAAGAAAAAAATTCTATTCGTGTAAATGAACCTGTGAAGAGTGAGATAGATAATTTAGATGCTTTTGAAAGAGATTTAATAAATTATTTCTTAATTCCAAATTATATTTATGATGAAGCAAAGACTAAAGAGTGCTATCAATGAAAAAAAGTTTCTCAAATAAATGACCAGTACATAGAAATTAAGGCTGGAACTTTAATAGCGAAGACAGGAGAAATTTTAACTGAAAGAAAAAAATAGATATTTTTAGATAAATTAGGTATCTATAATTACAAGATAAGTATTTTTTTATAATTACACTAAATATCATATTTTTTTATTGGTTATTTCAAGTATATTTAATGTAGTTACAACAAGATTTTTATAGTAAGGATGTCTTAGAAAAGAAAAAAAGTATAAAAGCTGTTATGCTTTTTGATGATAGTTACTTTATTAGTGTTTAGAATTGTACCAAATTCTATGATATATCTAGTACCTATTGATACAATGTTATTACTTTTTAATGTTTATTGTACGTCCTAGATTTAGTATTTTTCTTGACTGTGATGCTTTATCTCTTACCTATTACCTATAACTGATTATGATTTAAAAATATTTTACTATACAATCTATTGCTATTTTAGCAACAGGATTTTTTTAAGTAAAAAAATATAGGAACTCGTTCTTCAGTTATAGCAATAGGAATACAATTAGCTATAATGAAAAATTTTATTATATTTAATTTTAAGTTTCTTCTCAATGGAAGAAAGTTTTGGAGTGGCTTTAAATACTATTAAATTATTTGTCTCAGGTTTATTCTCAGGAATGTTTGCGATAGCATTATTGCCATATTTTTGAAAGAACATTTAATATTTTAACAGTATTTAGACTTATTGAACTTGCAGATTTATCTCAACCACTTTTTGAGAAAGTTATCTATAGAAGCACCAGGAACTTTCCAACACTCAATGATGGTAGCAACTTTATCAGAAAAATGCTGTCATTGAAATTGGTGGAGATCCAATATTTACTCGTGTTGCTTGTTATTATCATGATATAGGAAAAAAACAAAAAAAGACCTCAGTACTATGTAGAAAACCAAACAGATGGTAAAAAAATTTACATAATAATATCTCACCTTTTTATGAGTAAAATGATAATTTTAGCTCATACTAAAGAGGGAGCTGAAATGGGTAAAAAAATATAAAAATACCTAAAGAGATTAGAGATATTATGTTTGAACATCAAGGAACAACTTTATTGGCTTATTTCTATAATAAGGCTAAAGAGATAGATCCTAATGTACAGGAAGAAGAATTTAGATATTCAGGACCTAGACCTCAAACTAAAGAATCAGCTGTTATTTTACTGGCAGATTCCATAGAAGCAGCTGTTAGATCTCTTGATGTAAAAAGACCCTATAAAAAGTTGAAGAAATGGTTAGAAAGATTGTAAATGCGAAGATAGCTGACAATCAATTATCAGATGCTAATATAACATTTAAAGAAATAGAAATTATTATTAACTCATTCTTGAAAAACTTTTGGTGCTATTTATCATGAAAGAATAAAAATACCCAGGTCAAAAAAATAAAAAAAGGAAGAGGATTATGGAATTAGTTTTTAGATTTTTAGTTGTGAACTAGACAATGAAAAAATATAATGAGTTCATCGATAAGTTATATGAAGATTCTTATCTTGAAAAATTATATAAAAAAAGTTTTTAGAAATAGAGGAAGTTGAAGCTGAAAGACCTCTTTATCTTTCAGTTTTACTTACTGATAATAAAAAAATATACAAGTTATCAATCGTGAGTATAGAGATAAAGATGCTCCAACAGATGTAATATCTTTTGCATATCATGAAACAGATGACTTTAATATAGGACCTTATGATACTCTTGGAGATATTATTATTTCTTTAGAGAGAGTTGAAGAACAATCAAGTGAATATAATCATTCATTTGAAAGAGAGTTCTATTATGTTCTAACACATGGAATTTTACATATTTTAGGATATGACCATATTGAAGAAGAAGATAAGAAAGTTATGAGAGAAAGAGAAGAAGCAATATTATCATCTTTTGGTTATACTAGAGATAATTAAAAAAATTATAAAATAAAGAAAAATGCTACTACAAATTATCGTAGTAGCATTTTTTAGTATGTAAATATTAGAGTTATTTAACTTCTCCACCTTCAACAACTATTGAATCAGGGTCAGCACTATCTCCATAGATAGGTTCAAGAGTAGCTTTATATGCTTCATGGAAGAAATTTTCTTTTCCTAATTCTTTAATTTCATTGTTTATCCAATCTAATAGGTCAGTATTTCCTTTTTGAACTGCAACAGCTATAGTATCAACATCACCTAAAGAATCAATACCAACTGTAAATCCTGGGTTTGATTTAGCCCAAGCTAAAACTTCAGTATTATCAGTTGAGAAAGCATCTCCTCTACCATCAAGTAAAAGCATTGTAAGCATCTGCATAAGAATCATATTTTTGAAGTTTTATTTCTGGATGATTCTTTGAGAAATAATATTCAGCAGTAGTTCCTTTACTTACAATTAAAGTCTTGTCTTTTAATTCTTCAACAGATTTAATAACAGCTCCATCTGGTGAAACAACTCCTAAAGAAACTTTCATATATGGTAAACTGAAATCAACTTTTTTTCTGCTCTTTCAGGTGTAACAGTGAAGTTAGCAGCAACTATATCTGCTTTTCCAGTCTCTGCATATTCAACACGACTTGCAGGGTCAAGAGAAATATATTCAACTTTTACTCCTAAATCTTTTTGCTAAACGATCTGTGAAATAAACATCGTAACCTTGATTTTTTTACCATTTTCATCAATATAACCAAAAAGGTGCTTTATCAGTGAATACTCCTATTCTAATAACACCACTATCTTTTATTTCTTGTACTGTTCTTGCCTTTTGCTACAGTAGTTTCTTGAGCAGGTGCTTGTGCTTCTGTTTTTTTCTTCAGTTTTATTTCCACAAGCAGCTAAAGCAAATACTGCCACTCCCCACTGTTGCTAATTTTAAAAATCTTTTTTTCCAAATTTTCATTTTATATCCTCCTAAAATTATTTATAAAATTTTTTTATTTTTTTTAAATGTAAATGTATTTAAAAAAACTTTTTGTGCTCTTTTCAGTTTTTTTGGATTTGAGAAAAAACTCTTCTGCCTCTCCTTGTTCTGCTATATTTCCATTATCCATAAATATAACTCTATCTGCAACAGCTCTTGCAAATTGCATTTCATGTGTTACTATTACCATAGTCATTCCTTCTCTAGCAAGTTCAAGCATAACATCTAAAAACTTCTCTTACCATTTCTGGATCTAGTGCAGCAGTAACTTCGTCAAATAACATTATCTCAGGGTTCATACATAGGGCTCTAACTATTGCGACTCTTTGCTTTTTGACCACCTGATAATTGTCTTGGATAAGAATTTTGTTTATCCAGTAAATTAACTCTTTCAAGTAATTTTAATGCTTGTTCTTTAACTTCTTCCTTATTTCTTTTTTGTACTTTTTAAAGGGTGCTAACAAAAATATTATCTAGTATTGTTAAATGTGGAAATAGTTCATAACTTTGAAAAAAACCATTCCAATTTTTTTGTCTAATTTTTTTGTCATATTATTTTTTTGTATCTGAAAATTTAATTTCATTATCTAAAAACTATATCTCCAGCTTGTATATCTTCCAGTCCATTTAAACATCTTAAAAATGTACTTTTTTTCCACAACCAGAAGCTCCAATTATTACTACAACTTCTCCTTGATGGATATCTAAATTTATTCCTTTTAAAAACTTCCAGTTCTCCATAATTTTTTTATAACATCTTTTGCTGAGAGAACAACTTTATCTAATTGTTTCATATTCTACTCCATCTCTTTTCTAAAAAAATTTTTGCTAACATTGATAGTGGCCAACAAGATAAGAAATATAGTAAGAAGATTACTCCATATATCCATATTGCTCCATTTGGATATTGAAATCTATTTGTGTCTATTATTTGTTGCCCAACTTTTTAAAAACTTCAACTATTCCTATCAATACCACTAAACTTGTAGTTTTTTTATCATTCTTGTTATCAAGTTTACTGATAAAGGTATAAGTCTTCTTATAATTTGAGGAATAATTACATATAGATAAATTTGTTTTTTTATCTAAAGCTAGTGCTGTTGCACTTTCTATTTGAATCTTTGGAATACTCTCAATAGCTCCTCTGACTAAGTCTCCCATTTCAGCTGTTCCCCATATAGTAAATACTATAATTGCACTTGCCTCAGGAGAGATATGAACACCATACATTCTTGTTATACCAAAAATATGCTATGAATAATAATACAAGTGGAGGCATTATTCTAATTGTTTGGAGGTATATTTGAGAGATTATCCTTGTTACAGGATTTTTTTATAACCATAAAAAAAGCCCAAAAAAAGTATTCCAAAAATTACTGATAAAATTGCAGAAATTAAACTTAATTTTATTGTTACCCATAAACCATAGAGAAGTCTTTCAAAGTTTGTTCCTTTTGATAATAAATCAATTACTGTAACCAACATATTTCAACTTCCTTTCTAGCCATACTCCAAATAATGATAGAGGTAACAATATTATTAAATAACCTACTACAAGCATAAATAAAGATTCTTCTGTTTTTATAGTAAAGTCCTATTAAATCTTTTTGTAACAAACATCATATCCATTAAAGATATTGCACTGAAAAAAACTGATGTTTCTTTTTAACATAAATATTATATTTGCAGTAAGACCTGGTAAACTAATTACAAATGATTGAGGTAGAATAACATATCTCATTGTTTGCCAATTTGTCATTCCTAAACTTAAAAGCAGATTCCTTTTTGTATCTTATCTATTGTTTCTAAGGCACTACGAAAAAGTTTCTATCATATAACTTCCACCTAGGAATGTTAATCCAATTATTCCACAAATCTCTGGGCTTAATTTTTAGACCAACTTTTTGGAAGTCCAAAATATAGAAAGAACAATTGAACTAAAAAGTGGAGTATTTCTACTTAGCTCTACATATCCAATTACAATTTGTTTAAAGAATTTAAAGTTTTTCATATAAAATCCAACTTCCTAAAAATTCCAACAATAATTGAAAGTATTATTCCTATCCCACCTATTTTTTTAATGTGAGTATACCTGCATGTATAAATTCAGGTGTATACTTTTGCTATAAATTCCCAATCCATTTCTCTATCTCCATTCTTTATTGAATTGATAAGGATTATACCATCTATGGAAAAAAATCATGCAATAAAACTCTTTTATAGAATCAAAGTTCAAATTTTTTTTCTTACTTTTTCTTGAAAAAAATAAAAAAAGATCTATTCAAATAAGGTTCTATTTTTTTCTAACTATGGAAAAATTAAATTTTTTTAAAAATAAGTAATAGATTTTTTTACTGAAAAAAATGTTACTATTCAAATGTAATAATAATTTTTAACAAGGAGGAAATGAAATGGAAAAATTTACATTTAAAAAAAGTTTTCTAGAGTACAAATTTTTTTATCCAATTTAGATTTTTAATCCTGAAGGCAAAAAAATCTGGCTTTTCAGTCTTAGTGAAAGTGATTATGAAAAAGAATTCATATAAGCACTATATCTATAGTTTAAATACAGAGACAAAAAGAAATAAGAAAAACTTACTCATTTTGGAAAGGAAAAAAATTCTCTTTGGCTAAATAATGATATTATTTTATTTACAAGTGATAGAGATACCGATATAGAAGAAAAAGAAAAAAATTAGGAGAAACTTGGACATTATTCTATGCACTTGATGTAAAAAAATGGTGGTGAAGCCTATGAATATATGAAATTGCCACTTGATGTTTCAAACATAAAAAAATAGTTGATGAAAAACAATTTTATTTTACTTGCTGACTATGATAACAATTCATATAATTTAAATGATTTAAAAAGGTGAAGAAAGAGAAAAAGGCAATAAAAAGAAATTGAAGAAAATAAGGACTATGAAGTTTTTAGATGAAATACCTTTCTGGAGTAATGGACATGGTTTCAGAAATAAAAAGAGAGATAGACTATATCATTATGATAAATTAAATAATAAAATAACTCCTATCTCTGACGAATATACAAATGTTGAACTTGTCAATGTTAAAGATAGTAAGGTTATTTTTGCAGGTAGAACTTTTACAGATAAACAAGGATTGACATCTGGGCTTTATGTTTATGATGTGAAATCTCAAAACTTAGAAGTAATTGTAGATAAAGATCTTTATGATATTAGCTATGCAAACTTTATAGAAGATAAAATTATCTGTGCCTTAAGTGATATGAAGGCATATGGGGTAAATGAAAAATCATAAACTATATTTAATAGATAGCAATAAAAAAACATTACACTTTTTAAATGATAATGATACTTGGCTTTCTTGTACTGTTGGAAGCGATTGTAGATTAGGTGGAGGAAAAATCATTTAAAGTTATAGGAAATAAATTATATTTCCTAGCAACAATAGCTGAAAAGAGTGTATCTAAAAATCTATAGATACAAATGGAAAAAGTAGAAATTTTATCAGATAAAGATGGAACTATAGATTTCTTTTGATATAGCTAATGGCGAAATATATTATGTTGGAATGAGAGACTATACTTTACAAGAAATTTATAAATTAGAAAAATAATGAATCTACAAAAATTAACTTCTTTCAATGAAGAAATAAATAAAAAAATATAAGATATCTAAACCAGAAGTTTTTTTGATTTTACTACAAATGGAGCTATAACAAAAGGTTTTTGTAATCTACCCTGTAGACTATGATAAAAACTAAAACTTATCCTGCAATTTTGGATATACATGGTGGACCAAAAAAACAGTTTATGGAAATGTTTTCTATAATGAAATGCAAGTTTGGGCTAATATGGGATACTTTGTGTTCTTCACTAATCCGCATGGAAGTGATGGATATGGAAATGAATTTGCAGATATAAGAGGGAAAATATGGAACTATTGACTATGAAGATTTAATGAACTTCACTGACTATGTTTTAGAAAAAAATATCCTATTGATAAATCAAGAGTTGGAGTAACAGGTGGTTCATATGGTGGATATATGACTAACTGGATAATTGGACATACAGATAGATTCCGTTGTGCAGTTTCTCAAAGAAGTATATCTAACTGGATTTCAAAATTTGGTACAACAGATATTGGTTATTATTTTAATGCTGACCAAAAACCAAGCTACACCTTGGATAAATCACGATAAGTTATGGTGGCATTCTCCACTTAAATATGCAGATAAGGCTAAGACACCAACTCTATTTATACATTCTGAACAAGACTATAGATGTTGGTTAGCAGAAGGTATACAAATGTTTACAGCTTTAAAATACCATGGAGTAGAAGCTAGACTTTGTATGTTTAGAGGAGAAAAATCACGAATTATCAAGAAGTGGAAAAACCTAAACATAGATTAAGAAGATTGACAGAAATAACAAATTGGTTTGAAAAAAATACTTAAAGTAATAAAAAAATATTATTGTAAACTGCTTGATAGCTATTAGTGCCTCGTGAGCTCCGAAATGCTCACTCAACAATAATGGACATCGCAGCAGTTTAAATGCTATAATAGATATTTTTTTTATTAGCTTTTAAGTAAATATAATAGGTAAGAAGGTGAGTTATGAAAAAGAATATATTAAGAATTTTTTTCTATTTTTTTCTTATCTCTATTGTGAGTTTTGCAGCAAGTTTTAGAATTGAAAAATTAGATATAGAAGCTAATTTACAAAAAAAGATGGTTCTATGGTAGTAAGTGAAGCTGTAACTTATGATATTGATGAAATAAATGGAGTGTATTTTTGATATAGATGCCAAGGGCTTTGGTGAACTACAATATATACAAGTCTTTGAAGATGATTCTACAGGTGGTTTTAAAGAAGTAGATAGTTCTAATTATGAAGTCTCAGTAAGTGATGAACTATATAGAATAAAAACTATATTCTAAAAAAATCATAATAATAGAAGAACATTCAAGTTTGTATATAAATTACCAGAAGCTATAACAGTCTATGATGATGTAGCTCAATTCAATAGAAAAATGGTTGGACAAGAATGGCAACAAGGAATAAACTACATCACAGCTAAAGTGATAATTCCAGTGTCATCAAGCTATGATAATTCAAATATTTTAGTATTTGGACATGGACCACTTACAGGTGAAGTGGATAAAGAAGGAAATACAGTAATCTATAAATTAAATAATTATTATCCAGGAGATTTTTTTTAGAAGCACATATTTTAATGGAACCTGAAATATTTTCTGAATATAATAAATCAAAGATAGTTCATAAAGATATGAAACAAAAAGCTTTTAGACATGGAAGCTAAATTAGCAGATGAAGCTAATGCTGAAAGAGACAAAAGCTATTAGACAACAAGAAATGATTAATAAAGTATTTGAAAAACCAGGTTTAATATTTGGTGTATTAAGCTCAATATGGGGAGCATTGATGTACTATATTCATGTAATTTTTCAAAAAGAAAGAATAAGGTAAAAAAATAGTGTTGGAAAATACCTAAGAGAATTACCTGATAATTCTTCACCAGCTCTTGTTGGAGGCTTCATGACAAATAGTATCAATGATAATGAGATACTTGCAACTATTGTAGATTTAGTTAGAAGAAAAGTTTTGACTCTTGAAAAATTCAGATAAAAAAACTCTATAATAATGCTGACAGGAAGTACAGAAAAATTTATCTGCTCAAGAAAAAAAGCTATAGTAGATATCTATATAAATGATTTTGGAGATGGAAAATCATTAGATTTAAAGAGTTTTGGATTCTTTTCAAAAAAAGTACCTATGTCAGTTGCTAGAAAAATTTGAAAAAAATGGAGAGCAATGGTACAGTCTGAAATGGACAGAAAAAAATCTAACTTATCAGGGCTTAGGATGCTTAGGAGTAATTTTCTTTGCTTTCTTTCCAATGATTTTTTTACTTTTGCAGGACTTGTTATAGGAATGATTACAGGAAATAAAAATGTTCTTATTAATAGTAGTTATGGGAATTATTTTTATTTGTTTCTGGAGCTAAAGCAAGATATCCTAGAAAAAGAATTGGCTGAAGCCAAAGATAAATGGCAAGCATTTAAAAAAATTTTCTATCAGATTATTCACAATTAGAGGAAGCAAAAGATAACGTCGGTTCATCTATGGGAACAATATTTTTGTCTATGCTGTAGCTTTTAGGTGTATCTGACAAGGTTGTAAAAAGCATATAAGAAGGCATTAGATATGGGAGTTATAAATGATGTTCAAGGAGTGAATAGTCTTGCATATTCACCTATATTCAACCCTATGTTTAGTCGTTCATTTAGCAATTTAAATGGTATGGTTAGTAGAACAAATTCAGGAGCAAGTTCTGCTATTGCTTCAAGTAGAAGATCTAGTTCATCAGGTGGTGGTGGAGGATTTAGTTCTCGTTCATCAGGTGGAGGAGGTTCTCGTGGAGGAGGAGGAGGTTTCTAATAAGGAAGCTCTGTATAAATAAAAAAAGTTTCAATATCTAGTTAAATATATTTACTAAAAATATATGAAAAGGCCAAAAAGGTGAGTTATGAGAAAGAATATATTAAGAATTTTTTTCTATTTTTTTCTTATCTCTATTGTGAGTTTTGCAGCAAACTATAGAATTGAAAAAGCTAGATATAGAAGCCAATTTACAAAAAAAGATGGTTCTATGGTAGTAAGCGAAGCTGTAACTTATAATATAGATGAGATAAATGGAGTATATTTTTGATATTGATGCTAAGGGTTTTGGTGAACTAGAAGATCTACAAGTCTTTGAAGATGAGCCAAATACTAGTAGCTTTAAAGAAGTAGATACATCTAATTATGAAGTTTCAGTAAGTGATGAGTTATATAGAATAAAAACTTTACTCTAAAAAAATCAAAAATAATATAAGAACATTCAAGTTTGTATATAAGTTACCAGAAGCTATAACAGTCTATGATGATGTTGCTCAATTCAATAGAAAAGATGGTTGGGACAAAGAATGGCAACAAGGAATAAAATATATCACAGCTAAGGTAATAGTTCCAGTGCCGACAGACTATGATAATTCAAATATTTTTAGTATTTGGACATGGTCCTCTTACTGGAGAAGTGGATAGAGAAGAAAATACAATAGTCTATAAATTAGATGATTATTATCCAGGAGATTTTTTTAGAAGCACATATTTTTAATGGAACCTGAAATATTTTTCTGAATATGATAAAGTCGAAAGATAGTTCATAAAGATATGAAACAAGAGCTTTTTAGATATGGAAGCAAAATTATCAGAAGAAGCTAATGCAGAAAGAGATAAAGCTATCAGAAAACAAGAAATGATTAATAAAGTATTTGAAAAACCAGGGTTTAATATTTGGTGTATTAAGCTCAATATGGGGAGTATTGATGTTCTATATTCATGGAATTTACAGAAGAAGGAATAGGGTAAAAAAATAGTGTTGGAAAAATATTTAAGAGAATTACCTGATGATTCTTCACCAGCTCTTGTTGGAAGTTTTATGACAGACAGTATCAGTGGTAATGAAATACTTGCAACTATTGTAGATTTAATTAGAAGAAAGATTTTAAGGCTTGAAACTTCAGAAGAAAAGTCTATAATAACATTGGTAGGAAACACAGAAAAAAATTATCAGCACAAGAAAGAGTTATAGTAGATATCTATATAAATGATTTTGGAGATGGAAAAATCATTAGATTTAAAAGAGTTTTTGATTCTTTCAAAAAGTACCTATGTCAACTGCTAGAAAATTTGAAAAAAATGGAAAAACGATAATACAATCTGAAATGAATAGAAAAAGATTTAGTTTTTGAAGGTTTTTAAAGGTATGGGAAAAAGACTTATTTTACAAATCTTTATGTGGGATCATTTTAGGAATAAAGTTTTTTTGGAAATATTTTTAGAAAAAGGCTATGGAAAGTAAAATGTTTCTAATAATAATTATTATGGGGGTTATTTTATTTATTTCACTAACTAAGGCAAGATACCCCAGAAAAAGAGTTAGCTGAAGCCAAAGATAAATGGCAAGCATTTAAAAATTTTTCTATCAGATTATTCACAATTAGAGGAAGCAAAGATAACATCGGTTCATCTATGGGAACAATATTTTTGTCTATGCTGTAGCTTTTAGGTGTATCTGAAAAAGTTGTAAAAGCATATAAGAAGGCATTAGATATGGGAGTTATTGATCAGGGAGTGAATAAATTCAGAACTTCGCCCATATTTAATCACTATGTTTAATAGTTCGTTTAGTAATTTAAATGGTATAGTTAGTAGAACAAATTCAAGAGCAAGTTTTACTATCGCATCAAGTAGAAGATCAAGTTCATTTGGTGGAGGCGGAGGCTTTAGTTCTGGTTCATCAGGTGGTGGTGGTTCTCGTGGTGGAGGAGGAGCTTTTTAACAAAGAAGCCTTCATATAATAAAAAAATATAATAAAAAAATAGGAGGAAAAATGGTAGTATTAGGAATAGTATTGGCAGTAATTGTAGTCTTAGCTTTATTAGCTATAAGCTATAAAAAAACAAGTTTGTTGTTTTTGGATAATAGAGTGAAAAAAATGCTTGGAGTCAAATTGATGTACAAATGCAAAAATAGATTCAGTCTTGTTCCAAATTTAGTTGAAACAGTTAAAGGTTATGCTAAACATGAAAAAGGAAACTTTTGAAGGAATAGCAAATGCAAAGGCAAAATATATGTCTGCAAATACAGCAGCTGAAAAAAATGGAAGCAAATAACCAATTAAGTGGATTTTTTTAGGAAGACTTTTTGCTATATCAGAAGCATATCCTGAATTAAAAGGCAAATACAGGTTTTGAAAAATTTACAAGGTCAACTTGTGGAAGTTGAAAACAAAATTAGATTTGCTAGACAATTTTATAATGATACAGTGACTGAGTATAATCAAGCTATACAAATGTTCCCTGGAAGTTTATTTGCAGGATTCTTTTAACTATCATAATGCAGAATTATTTAAAGCAAATGACATGGCAAGAGAAGAAGTACAAGTTAAATTCTAGGAGGTTTTTATGAAAAAAAGTATATTTAGCGGCAGCAGTATTAGCATTAATTTTTTTGGTTTTTTTCTTATTGTTACAAAAAAAGGATAAAGACAGAAAAAAACTGTAACAGAAAAAAAGAAGCAGTAGTAAATGAAGTAAAAAAATGAAGAAATGATAGTTCCAGGTTATGCTTTGGGTGAAATTCCAGCTATTTCAATTCCTGAAATACCAAAATCTTTCTGTATCAGAAAAATCCTGATGCAAAAGATTACTTTAGATATGGCTAAAAAGATATCATCTGTTCCAGGTATTACAATTAGTCCTGTAAAAGTTGAAGATAGCAACATAGTTGGGGGATCTTATTCTATGCAAATTGGTAAGAATGGAGATGGACAATATAGTGATAAAAAAATAAATCTGTTCAAACTGATGGGAATGGAGCAGGTCAATATGAAGATGACAAAGTAACTATTCAAAGAGATGAAGATGGAGCAGGACAATATATTAATAAAGTTACAGGAGTTACTCTTCAAGTCGATAAAGACGGAGCAGGTCAATATATAGATGAGAAAAATGACCTTTCTATACAAGTTAATAAAGATGGAACAGGTTTATATACAGATAAAAAAAGAATAATGTTACAATTTATGTAAATGAAAATGATGTAAGATATGTTAGTACTAATATTGAAATGGTAAATAATGGTGATGGTAGTGGTACTTATACTGATAAGTCAAAAAAATCTTGTAATTGAAAAACGATGGAAAAGGAAAAAGCTAAAAATAACATTTAATGGTCAAACTACTGAAGTGGATGCAAAACCTTTAGAAAAACCAGGTAAATTGGCAAAATTAGAAATGGTTCCACCAGTTCCTAGTATAGAAGCTAATAGTCTTTTAATAGCTTTAGACTCTGAAGTTCTTTTTGATGTAAATAAGTATGATGTACGTGTACATCCTGAAGCTGAAGAAGTTCTTAAGAATCTTGCTATAGTATTAAAAAGAAATGGATGTAAAGAATTTTGAAATAGATGGTCATACAGATTCTGATGGTAGTGATGAGTACAATCAAGTTTTATCAGAAAAAAACGTGCTAATTCTGTTAAAAAAATTTCTTAGTTTCACAAGGAGTTACTGCTGAAATTACAACAAAAGGTTATGGAGAAAGCAAACCAGTTGCATCAAATGATACAGCAGAAGGAAAACAAAAAAATCGTCGTGTTGAAATTATAATACCAACAATTTAATAAGAATAAAAAAATGGGAATATTACAATATTCCCATTTTTTTATATGTTTATCTAGTTAATTTTCTAATAGCTTTTGTAAGTTCTTTATTTTTTTTATAGCAAGAGAGCTCAATTTCATAAATTTTTTTCAAATTCTTCATCATTTATACTCAATTCATCTTTAATGAACTCTTCAAGTTTTTTTATTTCTTGTGGAAATAAAAATAGGTTTTTGTAGATAGATTAATTTCTTCAACAGTTTTGTCACCATCAAAGAAAGCTAAAATTTTCTTCCAGTTATCAATAGGATCTAATCTTCTTAGTAACATCATAGTTTTATAGTCAAGTTCAGGGATTTCATTATAACCTTTTCTTTTTAGAAAACTTAAAGTTTCATCATCTGTTTTAGTAAAAAGTAATAATTCTCCAGCCTTTTTTTCATAGTCATAATTTTTAGGCATTCTCTTGGCTCTATTATTTGTCTTTAAATATCTTGAAAGAGGAACTAATTTCACTTCTTGATAGAAAGCAATAGCAAATTCATTAAAAACTAAGACCAGGCATAATTTCATTTTTTTCAATTAAATCAATCATATTATTAATTTTTTTCAAAAATTTAGCATCTTAACCCTCCTATTACTAAATAGATAAATTATTCATTTGAATATTTATTTAAAAACTTCTTGCCACATACCATTTTTTTTTCATAATAAACTCTAAAAAAATTCTCTTACAGCAGCGTCTCCTCCATTTTTTTAGTGGAAATAAAATCACAAATTTCTAAAAACTTCTGCAACAGAATCTTTAGGACAAGCAGTTAGCCCAACTTTTTTTCATAACTCCAATATCATTTAAATCATCTCCCATATAGGCTGTGTTCTCAAAAAGTTATGTCTAATTCATCCAGTAATTTTTTTCAAGTCTTGAGTTTTATTTTTTTGAACCTTGTATAACATATTTTATTCCTAACTCTTTTTGCTCTTCTTTCAACTATATTAGATTTTTTTCCCTGTTAGTATAGCAACTTCTCCACCAAGTTTTAGCCAATTCACAAGAGCAAAACCATCCTTTTACATTAAAAAGCTTTAAAAAGAGTTATCTTTATCATCTACATAAATCTTTCCATCAGTTAAAGTTCCATCAACATCTAAAACTAAAAATTTTTTTATATCCTTCATAAAAACTTCCTTATTTTTTTTAATAATTTTTTTATATTCTTCAAGAGATATTTTATTTGTATCAGAAGAAAGAGTTATTTTTTTAGATTACTTGTTCCTGTAAAACTTATATTAGAACTTAAAGAATTGATATGAGTAATACATATGGCTAAAGCATCGGCAGCATCATCAGGTTTAGGTATTTCAGAAAAGTCCTAAAAAAATTTCTGTACCATAAGTTGAACTTGTTTTTTTCTCTGCCTTTCCATAGCCTGTAATACCAATTTTTTTACTTGTAGTGGAGTATAACTTGACATAGGGATATTATTTTGTTTACCTGCAAGTAAAAATAACTCCTCTAGCTTGAGCAACAGAAATTACAGTTTTATTATTTTTAAAAATAAAATAAAGTCTTCTATTGCCATAAACTCTGGCTTATATTTTTTTTAAAAATCTTATTTAATTCATTGTATACAATTTCTAATCTTTCTTCATTACTTAAATCTTTTTGAAGTTAATATTACCCCGTAGTCAACTATTGAATATTTATTTTTTTATTATAATCTATAATTCCATATCCAACTATTGCAGTTCCAGGGTCTATCCCTATAACACGCATTATACATCCCTTACATATTCAACATTTTGTATAGATGAAAGTGAAACAACTACATCTGATATATTATTTCTGCCTCTCATACTCACAGTAAAAAGTAACTAAAGCCTCATCTTGATATTTATCTATTTCAGTTATTTTTTTATAGATCTTTGTCTAAACACTTCATAAGCTTCTATAAGTCCCATTTGCAAAAATCTTTCTGAATCAAAAAAACTTTACTTCAAATTTTAAAAAGTCTAGTCTTTTTAACCAATTTTGATTCAAGTTTTTTTAAGAGTTACCATAATGATAATCATAAATACAACTGCAACAGCAGCTATATTATAGAATCCCCAACCTATACCTAAACCAACACAAGCAGTAGCCCATATTCCAGCAGCTGTAGTTAAACCTCCAACTGTTTCACCTTTTTCTTTCATTATACTTCCAGCACCTAGGAAACCAACCCCACTTATTACTTGAGCTCCAAGTCTTCCTAAGTCTGTCTTTATAACAGAAGTTACCGCAGAACCTTCAGTACTGAGCTAAATCTAAAGATATTTAATCTCAATTGGTCTTGTACCATAGATACTATAGCTGCTCCAAAACAAACTAAAATATGAGTTCTAAAACCAGCAGGACGGTTATTTTTTTCTCTTTCATAACCAACAATACCTCCAAAAAGTATTGCTAATATTAGTCTAAAACAAACAATCTCAACAGTTAATTCTCCTGTGAATTTAATTTTTTTAAAAAAACTTGTCAAGTATATCAAATATGTGCATCATAAAAAAATTAAAAATTCTCCTTTCTCTTTTACTTCCTTATATCTTTTTTTCTCCCCAAGTAGCTTGTTTTTATCATAAGATAGGTTAAAAAGCTTTTTAGGTAATTTTGTAATTATTGCAATTAAAAATTCTCATACTCAAAGGATATATTACCTTTTTCTTTTTTTTGTCATTTATAGCCTTAACTATTATATCTGTAGATTTCTCCTCAGAAAGAACAGTAGGCTTATTTGTTATATCTTCTTTACTTAAAGATTTTTAACTTGTCCGTAGCTATATAGCCAGGAACTATAGTAGTTATATTTATGTTGTAATCTCTAAAAAAATGCTCTGTATGTTTCACAAACTCCCATTATTGTTAGCTTTTGTTCTTGCATAAACAGAGGCTTTAGGATAGTCAATAAGACCCTGCAATGGATGAAACAATTGCAATATGCCCTTTATTATTTGTAAACATCATATCTCTTACTGCTTCGAAAAGTATTGATAACTCCTGTTAAGTTTATGTCTATCATGGCAAAGGCTTCGTCGTTTGTCAGTTTTGTAGTTCTGTTATTAGTATATATACCTGCAGAATTTATGATTAGATCTAAATTTCCTTGTGAAAAAAATCTTCAATAGCACTTTTTAAATCACTTTTTGTTTCTAACATCAACCTTATACAATTTTTAATCCCTTATTAACTTCCTCAATCTTTTTTTAATTTTTTTCATCGTTTGTTCCACAAATAGCAACCTCATTGCCCAAGGACAAATATCTTTTAGCAAGAGAAAGACCTATACCGGAACTTCCACCTATAATAAAAAAACTTTCATTAAAACTCCCTTTCTTTTTTTCTTTTTTTATTATTATACTATATTTTTTTGATATATAAAAAGTAATAAAATTAATTTTATCGAAATTAAATATTATTATCATATAATTTGTTATAAAAAAATATATTTTTTTTACTAATTTTTTTAAAAATTATGATATAATAAAAAAAGAGGTGGGATTATGATTAGTAAAGAAGATATAAAAACAACTTGAAGTTATTTTTTTCCTTTTTGGTTTGAACTAAATCAAAATGATAGAGCTAAAATAATTCTTTCAAGTCGGGTTTTATCTTTAAAAGAAAAGAAGCTATCTTTTTTTAATTCACATGAATTAGATGGACTTCTATTTCTAAAAATCAGGAAGATTAAGATTTCTTTTTTTATCATCTTTAGATGCAAGAGATTTACCTTTATACTATTTAAAAGATAATGAAGTAGAATTTTTTTGAAGATTTTTAATAATAAAGCTAATTTCTCCAATTTTTAGATATAGCTTTTTGTTGTTGAAAAGAAATAGTGAAGTTCTTTTAATACCTTATACTATATTAAATCTCTTTTAGAAAAAAATATAGTATAATGGAAAGATTTTTTTACATGATTTAACAAGAGAAAAATTATCAAAATCCTTATTATCTTTACAGAATATTTTATTAATACCACTTAAGGAAAGGTTATTGAAATTTTTTTATACAGTCTTAAAAAAATGAGATATCTTTAACTCATGAAGAGATTGCTAAAAAAATTAGGAAGTTCTAGAGAAGTTATCAGTAGAAATTTAAAAAAATTTTTTAGAAAAAGAAAAATTTCTTAAAAAAATGAATAGGAAAAAAATAATTATAATAGGTCGAGGTGAAGTATTATGAAAAAAACCAATTATTGGAATTTCTGCAAGTATGATATTTGAAGAAAAAAAGATGAATTATTTTTTTGGGAGATAAATATTCCTGTGTTGCTCACTCTTATGTAGATGCTATTTATAAATCAGGTGGAATACCTGTTGTATTACCTATTTTAAAAGATGTTTCTGCAATAAGAGAACAAGTTAAATTATTAGATGGTATAGTTTTATCAGGCGGACGTGATGTGGATCCTCACTTCTATGGAGAAGAACCACTAGAAAAAAATTAGAAGCTATTTTTCCCTGAAAGAGATGTACATGAAACTGCTTTAATAAAGGCAGCTACAGACTTAAAGAAACCTATTTTTGCAATATGTCGTGGTATGCAAATACTTAATGTTGTTTATGGAGGAACTTTATATCAAGATATTTCTTATGCTCCAGGAGAACATATAAAACATTATCAAATAGGAACACCTTATCAAGCAACACATTCTATAAAAAAATTGATAAGAGCTCAACTTTATTTAGAATGGCTGATAAATTAGAAGTTGAAAGAGTTAACTCTTTCCACCATCAAGCATTAAAAAAATTAGCAGATGGACTTAAAGTTGTAGCTACTGCTCCTGATGGAATAATAGAAGCGGTTGAAGGAACTAATGAAGATGGAATGTTTATACTTGGAGTACAATTTCACCCAGAAATGATGTATGATAAAAAGTACTTTTGCTAGATCAATGTTTAAGAGATTTATTACTATCTGCTTTAGAAAGCAGACCAACAGATGTAATTCTAAAAGATGGACTTCATCATGAAGAAGAGTATAAAAACAAAAAGAAATAGCTGATAGAATAAAAAGAGCTTGAAGAAGAAGAAAAAAAGGAATTTTTTTAAAGGGGATTTATAATCCCCTTTTTTTCTTTACTATTAAATTAACCTAAAAAATAATTCTTTTCAATTCTTTTGATATTGTTTCTGCTTACAGGAATAGCTGTGGGATAATTTTTTTAATTTTTTTATTATCCAAGATGAGTTAAACCATTGTTCTATCTCTGTTATCTTATCTAAATTTATTATGAAAGAACGATGACAACGATAAAAAAATTATTTCCTTTTAGCATTTCTTCCCATTTTGAAATTTTTAATTTTGCTTATATATTTTTTTTTGATTAGAGAAAAATTAAAGTTTCTTTTTCATCAGCCTCTATATAATCAACATCATTTAATGAAATGACGTAAAGTCTTTCATCCATATTGATAGTGATTTTCTTTAAATTATTATTTTTTTAACTGTATTTACAGTCTCATTTTTATATTGACTAAAGATTTTTAAAAGATTTCTTATTCTACTTTCTGAATAAGGCTTTTAAAAAGATAGTCGTAAGCTTTTTATTTCAAAAGCATCAACAGCATAATCTTTATAGGCTGTAATAAAAAAATAATTTTTGTATCAGGATACATCTTTTGTAATTATTTTTTTCCCTAAACTAATTCCATTCATATCAGGCATATTGATATCTAGAAAAAAATAGCATCTACAGAATTTTTTTCCAAAAAAATGTTAAAAGTATCTAAAGGATTATCAAATTCAGCAATAAGTTTAATTTCCTTTTTCTTCATCTATAAAAATATTTTCAACTCTTCTCTTGCAGGTAGCTCATCTTCAACTATAATGCAACTAATCATATTTTACACCCTCCAAGTATTTTTAAATTTTATCCTTGTTCCTTGTTCTAATTTTGTTATATTTAGACCTTCACCATAAAGAAGTTTCAATCTTTGATGAACATTCTTTAGACCTATATTTTCTTCAATTTTTTTATCTAAATTATCTATTACAGCTTGTTCTATACCAACTCCATCATCTTCAATTGCAACTTCTATATCTTTATCAATTTTTTTTACAATAATTTTTAACAAAGCCATTATCTCTTTTTTTAAAAATACCATGTTTTATACTATTTTCAACAAGAGGTTGTATAATCAAACTAGGTATTTGAAAATTATATAAGCTTTCATCAACATCATAAATTATATTTAATTTATCACCAAATCTAGCTTTTTCTATCTTAATATAGGTATCAATTTGATTTAATTCCTTTATTAATTCCACGCTTTTTAAATTGTTATCCAAATTATATCTTAAATAGTTTGATAAATCTATAGTAACTTCTCTAGCTTTTTCAGGATTAGTTCTGATAAGAGAAGTCATAGTATTTAGCACATTAAATAGAAAAATGTGGGTTTATTTGAGATTGTAAAGCCTTTAACTCAGAATACTTTAAGCAAAGATATTAAATTTTCTACCTTACTGATTTCCATTTGAGTTGAAATAAGATGAGATAGACCTATCATTAAATATCTATTTTTTTCTGTTATTTTTTTCTGCAGTATCAAAAAAAAATATCTTTTAAAGTTCCTGATACATCATTTTTTTTTCTTTTTAAAGGGTAGAAATGATACAAGATTTTATATGAGGAGAAATATAGAAAAAAATCTTCTATAATTTCATCTTCATCATCTTTAATAACAAGCATAACTTCACCTGTTTTTAAAAACTTCCCTAGTATTGTTACTTCTAATATTACTTCTATTAATTACAGATTTATCTGTAGAAAAAAACCTGCAATAATTTCTTTTTGTATCTGTTATTACTGTGGCTCTTGCTCCTAAAGAATTAGCAATTATCTTACAAACTTCACTAAGATTTTCTGTATTTCTAAAAGTAAGGAAGAGTCTTATTTGCTATTTCTAAGGCAAGTTTTAGCTTGATTACCAGCTATAAGTTCACTTTTTTTGAATGATATCTTCAACAAGTAGAATAAGAATAGCTGCTCCAACAGAGTTCATAAACACCATAGGAATATAGAAATTTTTAACTATACTTTGAGCTAAAGCCTTATCTTTTTGTATCAATAAAATTAAAGCCATACTTAAATTTTTCAACAACAAAGGCTAGAAAGAAAAGCAAAAAAACATTCTATCTTTATTTTTTTAGCAAAACGAGAAACATAAGCAGTTAGAAATCCACCTATTGTAGTTGCAATAGCACAAGGGAATAGCTGTTTCTCTACCAAGATTAACAATAGCTCTATGTATTCCAGCAATAAGACCTGTGATTGCTGCAACATAAGGACCTCCTAGAAGTCCTCCAGCAACAACTCCCATATTTCTTGTGTTTAAAGATAGCACCATTAAAAATTTAGTCCTATATAGGTTCCACTGATAGAAAGTAATGAGAAAGAAAAAAAGATAGAGCTACTATATCTTTTTTTTAGTTTTTTTGCCTTACTTTTTATAATTATATTTGCTTTATCTATTTTTAATAAAGAAAAAAAGGCAATTATTGCAGAACAACCAATATTACTTATTAAATGTGAAATAAATTGTATATTCATAAAATTAACTCCAAATCTAAAAATTTAAAGAGAAAGGACTATGAAAAAAATAAAAATATTAATGTTTTTAAAAATATATCAAATTAATTATAATAGTTCTTTCTTTTTTTATTATAGTATAACAAATTTTTAAATCTTAATAAATACTTGTGAAAAAAATTTACATTTCAAGCTGAAAATAATAACATCTTATTCCAAATAGTATGAAAAAAATAAGCAAAAAAACAGTGTATAATAAAGAAAAATTTTTAATTAAGGGGGCAGATATTATGTATAGTTTTATAGGATCGATAATAGCTTTAGTGCTAGGTTATTTTATTTATGGTAAATTTGTTGAAGGAGTTTTTGGTATAGATTCTTCAAAGGCTACACCTGCAGAAAGATTAGCTGATGGTGTTGACTATATGGAAATGAGTTGGACAAAGGCCTTTCTTATTCAATTTCTTAATATAGCTGGTACTGGACCAATATTTGGAGCAGTTGCTGGAGCATTATGGGGACCAGCTGCATTTATTTGGATAGTATTTGGTTGTATCTTTTGCAGGTTCAGTTCACGATTTTCTTTTAGGAATGATGTCTTTGAGAAGAGATGGAGCATCTGTTTCTGAAATAGTTGGAGAAAATCTAGGATTAACTGCAAAACAAATAATGAGAGTTTTCTCTGTTGTACTTTTACTATTGGTTGGAGTTGTATTTATAATGAGTCCTGCTCAAATATTAAAAAGATATAACAGGAATAAGCTATGAAGTTTGGTTAGCGATTATCATAATATATTATCTTTGTGCAACAGTTTTACCGATTGATGCAATTATTGGTAAAAATTTATCCTGTGTTTGGATTATCACTTTTAGTAATGGCATTAGGAATTGGTGGAGGATTAATTATTACAAATGCAAATATTCCTGAAATTGCTTTTTGTAAATATGAATCCAACAGGAAGATCAATTTTTTTCCTTATCTATGTATAACAATAGCTTGTGGAGCAATCAGTGGTTTCCATGCTACTCAATCTCCTATGATGGCTAGATGTTTAAGAACAGAAAAAGATGGAAGAAAAGTTTTCTATGGTGCAATGATATCTGAAGGAATTATAGCTCTTATATGGGCTGCAGCAGCAATGTCATTCTTTGGTGGAATTCCACAACTTGCTGAAGCAGGAACAGCTGCAGTTGTAGTTAATAAAATATCAGTTGGAATCTTAGGAAAAGTTGGAGGAGCATTAGCTTTACTTGGAGTTGTTGCTTGTCCTATAACTTCTGGAGATACAGCATTTAGAAGTGCAAGACTTACTATTGCTGACTCTTTAAAAATATAAACAAGGACCTATCGTAAATAGATTTGTTGTTGCAATTCCTTTATTCGTATTAGGTATTGCATTATGTTTTATCCCATTCAATGTTATCTGGAGATACTTTGGTTGGGCAAACCAAACTCTTGCTACAATAGCTCTATGGGCAGCTGTTAAATACTTAGCAAACAGAGGAAAGAACTTCTGGATTGCTTTTAATACCAGCAATGTTCATGACAGTGGTTGTAACTTCTTATATTCTTGCGGCACCTGAAGGATTTGTAAGATTCTTTGGAGATAAAGATATAAAAGTTATTGAACACATTGCAATAATAGTTGGATGTGTTGTGTCTTTAGGATGTACAGCTGCATTCTTTATGTCAAACAAAAAAAGCAAATTTAATCACTGAATAACAGAACTCCCATTATTCACAGGAAAATACTCCCAGAGCAAAGCTGGGGAGTATTTTTATTTTAATAGTTGTAATTTATTTTTTTATGATATAATTCATTTGTTACTATAATAAGTAAGTATTATAAAAGCTAAATTCATATAAAAATTCATAAAAAAATATAGTAATATAATTATGGAAAACTTAGCTTTGATAAGGAGGAAAAAAATGAAAAAAACAGAAAAAAATAATAGCAAGTTGTATGCTAGCTTTATCTTTAGTAGGATGTACTGGTTTTGAAGCTGGTAATGGTGGATATACTACTGCAGGAGGAGCAGGAGGAGCAGCTGTTGGTGCTCTAGCTGGACAAATAATAGGAAAAGATACAAAAGGAACTCTTATAGGAGCAGCTGTAGGATCACTACTTGGAATGGGTTGGGGAGCTTACAAAGACAATCAAGCAAGAGAGTTAAAGAGCTGCACTTAAAGGAACTCAAGCTGAAGTTAGAAATGATGGAAATGCTTTTAGTTGTTAACCTACCAGGAGGAGTAACTTTTGCAAGTGATAGTGCAAAACATATCATCTGGTTTCTATTCTGCATTAAATGGAGTAGCTCAAACTTTAGTAAGATATCCTGAAACAAGAATACAAGTAAATGGATACACTGATAGTACAGGTGGAGATGCTCATAACCAAGAATTATCTCAAAGAAGAGCAAACTCTGTAGCTCAATATTTAATATCACAAGGTGTTTCTTCTAACAGAATAGTTGCTAATGGATTCGGAAGCTCAAATCCTATAGCTTCTAATGCAACTCCAGAAGGAAGACAAGCAAACAGAAGAGTTGAAGTAAGAATACTTCCAGCTCAATAATCCCAATAATAAATAATATGTAGTAAACAATTGAGCAATTATCTTCTCCCATTGATAATTGTCAAAAAAATAATAAATAATAATATAAGTTAAGTTATTTACTCCCATTGATAACTTAATTAAAAAGTGGCTAGAGCAATAATCCCGCTCTAGCCTTTATTATTATAATATTTCAAATTTTTTTCTATAGCTCTTTTTTTCTTAACTCTTCTCTGAACTTTTGGATGAGCTATTTCTATTAAAAGTTTTGCTCTTTCTCTTAAAGTTTTACCCTTTTAAATGAGCAATACCATACTCTGTAATTATATAGTCAACATCATTTCTACTTGTAGTAACAGGAACTCCTTCTTCAAAAAGTAAAAAAACTATTCTTGAGATTTTTTTTCATTAGCTGTTGTAGAAGGTAAAGCAATAATTGACTTACCTCCATTAGACATAGTTGCTCCTCTAACAAAAATCAACTTGTCCTCCAGGCCCACTAAATTGTTTAGAGTTAATATATTCAGCATTAACTTGTCCCATTAAATCAACTTGTATTGCTGAATTAATAGAAATCATATTATTATTTTGAGCTATGATGATAGGGTTATTTACATAGTCTACTGGATGTAACTCTATAGCAGGGGTTATTATTAGCATAATCATATAGCTTTTTTTGTACCAAGTAAGAATGTAGCTATAACTTTATTAGGATTAAAAATTTTTTTCTTTTTATTAGTTATAACCCCAGCTTGAATTAAATCTACTATACCATCTGAAACCATCTCAGAATGTATTCCTAAATCTTTTTTTATCTTTAAGAAAATTTAAAACAGCAAAAGGGAATAGCTCCTATTCCTAATTGTAAAAGTATCACCATCATTTATTAGACTTGCACAATTAGCACCTATTTTTTTCTTCTAATTCTCCTACCACTGGAGCTGGAATTTCAGGAATAGGTGTATCTTCTAGAATTATATAGTCAATATCATCTATATGGATAAAACAATTTCCTAAAGTTCTAGGAACAAATTTATTTATTTGAGCAACAACAATCTTTGCACTTTCAGTAGCAGATTTAGTGTAATCGCATGAAAGTCCATAACTACAATAACCATGTTCATCAGGAGTTGAAACTTGAAGTAACATAGCATCTGGAGATAAATCTCCATCTTTTTCCAAATATTTTAGCTGTTTCATAGAAGAAAAATAGGAGTATAATCTCCATAAGAACTATTAGCAGCTTCTCTTGTTTTTTTGGACCTATAAATAGAGCATTATGATGAAAAATATTCTGAATTTTCTTCTTTAGCATATTCACATTTACCAATTGATAATAAGTGATCAATTTCTAATTTTTTTAAATAGCTTTTTTTATTTCTAATTAATGCTTCTGTTAAAACAGATGATTCTGAACATATATGTCCAAAAGCTAATTCTTTTTCGCAGATTTTTATTTTTTTTGGATAGCCTCATCAGGACTACAAATTTTTCGCCTTATATTTTTTTCTTGCCATTTTTTTCCATTTGCTACCTCTTTTTCAAACACAACTTATAAAAATTTTTTTTAATTCCAAAAAAATTATATAGCTTTATCCAGAATAAGTCAATAAATATTATTGTTTTTTTCAATAGATTTATCATTATACAATT
>BNJT01002766.1_pt1 | contig 48649 bp, 40 predicted proteins | sample 8540491 | NCBI WGS metagenome assembly BNJT01 (sample SAMD00202455, study PRJDB9452) | human saliva metagenome | host: Homo sapiens | reverse complement strand
GATAATGCCAAAAATGACTGGGTTTTTGTTTCTGGATGGAGATGAGAGAATCACGCCAGAGCTGAAAGCGGAAAATCATAGAAACTCTAAATTCTGAGAACAAAAAGGACGCTTACTACTTTTATCGTAAATTCTTTTTGAAGGAAAACCTATCAACTATTCGGGAACTCAGAATGATAAGAATTTCAGGCTTTTTAGAAAATCTAAAAACAAGATACATCACCGAGAAAAAAGTACACGAAACCCTTGATATAAAGGAAAATATCGGTTCTCCTGAAAAACAAACTTCTTCACTATTCTGTGGCTGATAAAGAATCTTACTGCAGGAAAATGATTCACTACGGAGAGCTGAAAGGGAAGGAACTTTTTGAAAAAAAGGATATAGTTTTCTGGCACAGATGGCAAAAACGCGCCTTTAAATTCTTTAAATCTTATATTTTTGAAATTAGGAATTTTAGATGGGAAAGAAGGTTTTTGAATTGTGTAAATTACAGACGCTCAGCGTTTTATGAAACTTATGAATCCCTCAAAAGAGAAGAAAGAAAATGAAAAATTTGCGTTATCAGTTTTTGATTTTTGGGGTTATGATGCTCATATCGTAGAAACCTTGAAGGAAAAAGGGAATAGAGGCGAACCACATCAAGATAGGGGCGGTTTCTTGTAGAATTTCGGAGAGAGATTGACCAATCTTTTTCTAAAAGTATTTTTGGGCAAAACCCAAAATACCAAAAAGAGACAAAAGTCTCGTGATAGAGCAGCTGGATAAGCTGGGACATCAAGACCAGATTTTGGTTTTAAAATGCGGATACTTTTGACCATTCTACACTGGAATACATGAAAAAAGCACCAATAGGTTCATTACATTTTGTACGATAATTTGGACAGATGCCCTGTGCAGGATAAGCTGCATTTTGATAAAATCTATTCGTTTTGATGACAAAGACATTGACGGATTTGAAAGATTGACAAATTATAAATTATCTGCCATTTTTGTCATGCAAAGAAAAAGCAAAACCCAAGTGAGGGATTGCCCTCTCTACATAACCTCCTACGACAGAATAAAACAGCTGGATATTCTTTCACAGAAATTTGAGGAGCTGAGATTAAAATTTGACCTGTATGTTATCGGGAAGAAAAGCTGGAAAAATCAGCTGATGAAGCCTTTTTCGAAGAATAAAATAGTTTTTACCAGAAAGAGAATAAATCACGAAAAACCTGCCGAGTTTTATAAAAGGACAAAAGTTATTTTAGACCTGATGAGAGAAAACCAGTATGGGCTGAGTTTCCGTGTGTTTGAGGCGATGGCATTGGAGAAAAAATAATTACGGACAATGAAAATAAAAATTATGAGTTTTTACAATCCCAATAATATTTTGGTCTTAGATAAAGATTTTTAGTAATATTACAAAAGAATTTTTGAAACGCCGTACCAGTCACTGCCAGAGGAAATTTATAAAAATATACTCTGGAAAAATGGGTAGAGCGAGTATTTAATTTAGAAAACAATTAAAATGACATCGTATTCTGTGTAGCTGTGTTCGTATAATGGAGAAATATATCCATCAGCAGATAGATTCCATTCTTAGTCAGACGCATAAACCAAGTGAAATAGTGGTCTGTGATGATGGTTCTACCGATAGAACTCCCTGAAATATTGGCAGAATACCAGAAACAGTACCCAGAGATATTCAGAATATATTTTAATGAAATCAATCTGCGAAGTGTCAAAAACTTTGAAAAAGCAATTTCTTTGTGCAGTAAAGAGATCATCTTCCTAAGCGACCAAGATGACATCTGGGCAGAAAACAAAGCCGATAGTTTCTTTTCTTGATAATCACGCTGGAAATAGATGCAGTGGCAACTAATGGATTCTGCATTGATGAAAAATGGAGCTGTTCATGAGAAATATTCTCTTTGGGATGCTCCTGTATTTTTGAGAAAAAGGGAAAAACATTGATTATTTTGAAATAATACTTCATTGTAATATTGCAACAGGCGCTTCTATGGCGTTTTAGAGCGGCTATAAAACCTGAAATCATACCTTTTCCAGTTTTAAAAGACTATCACCATGATGAATGGATAGCTGTAAATACTGCAAGAAAAAGGGCGTTTTGCGTTCTTGAATGACAAGTTATTCTATTACAGAACACACCAAGAGCAGCAGGTGGGCGGCGTTTTTGACAAAACAGAGGAAGGGAAAAACCAAGCTCATGAAGTCTTTTTAATTTAGAGCCAAATAATTTTTCAGAGTATAAAAAATTATTAAAAAGATTATTGAGATTTTATGAAATCAATGTTATTATAGAAAAATAGAAACCAAGGATATCCTTCCAGCAATACTTCAGCAGTCCATTAAGGAGAGATACGATGCTCTAAAAAATGAATTTAAAAATAAATTTCCTCTAAAAAGCAGAATATTATTTTTATCAGATAAGATGATGGAGCACGATAAAGATTATTTAGTCTTTTGTTGAAATATATCTCACCATAAGTTTAAATCTGTCTTTAAATTCTAATTCTGGAAAAATATGGCGAGAGCCATCACCTCAACAAAACTTTTATGTTTTTAAGGAGTTTTTATGTAAGTGTTTTTGATGTGTGTTATATTTCTTTGGGCATCAGGAAACTTCTCGAAGTCAGGAAATAAGGTTCTTTAGCACGAGCATGGTTTTGAATTCTCTTTCTTCTTGAGATTTACCGCTCCATACGCCTACATTTTTCTCTATATACGCCCTATTTTTTTCTGGGAAATACTTGATTTTTCCTTTTTAGAAAGCCACAGCCAGATGGGATAATCACCCAAAAGAAGAAATACCATTCTGAAACTCTATTTCATATTTCTGAAAACAACAGAAGAGTGTGGATGAAATTTCCTTTGGATAAAACTCATTTATTGTATAAACATTCTTACTGCTCAGCCTTTTTCATAGTCTAAATCCGCTCTCAGAGTTTTCGCCATTTCGAATGAGAAACATTGTGAAAAGTAAGCGTGAAATCTTCGTTTTTCTAAAAAGTCTATTTGTTTTTGGAGTTTGTTTTCATCTGTCCAGTAGTCATCTCCCTCGCATACAGCGATATATTTTCCTTAGTGCAGTTCTTAGAGCAGAGGTGAAATTATGGTGCATACCAGATGTTTTCTGGATGCTGGATGTATTTTACTGAAAGAAATGTTTTCTGGAGCTGATTTTATGATGTTTTTACTATTTCGTCTGTGGAATCGGGAGATTTGTCATTAGAAATAATTAGTTCAAAAGGAAAAATTGGTTTTTGAAGAAAAACACCTTTTATTGCTTCTTCGATATATTTTTTCGTGTCCATAAGTAATCATTACAACACTTACTAACGGCTTCATACTGCTAAGAAATTTAACAAAGATAATAATTACACTTAACTTGAAATAAAGTTTTTTAATAATTCCAATCGTGGTTTCATTTGAGCCTCATTATTATATAATTTTATGAATTTTTGTTGTCCAGCAAAAAGCAATTTCCTTTATCTGTTTCGGAGAGAATAATCGATATTTTCTATAATATTATCCGAATCAGGCTGGATGATAATCATCTCTAAATCAGGAATAAAAATGACATTCCCCGTCTCTTTGATAAAGTTTTCATTATTGGGATCGGTATTCATCACCAGGCAGCCATTCAGAGCGGCTTCTGCAACAGCTCCCTAAAGGAAAAACCATCAAATGCCCCTTGCTTAAAAGGTCGGACTTATTGGGAGAAATGATAATGTCTATATTTCTAAATACACCGCCAAATCATCATATGGCAGACTTCCATAGAATTTTTATTTTATCCTCATAACCAGATATATCTATGATAGATGAATCATAATTCCCCAATAACATGAAATCTTATAAAATCATATTTTGCACTGAGTTTTTTATGACTTCTATAAAAAGATAGGATACCCCTTGTCCCTGCCGTCTTCTGTATATCTCCTGCACAAAAACAGATATCAAGTGTGTGTCAGGATAGTATAATCTTTCTGCCACATTAAAAACTAAAGGATTTTTGAGGCATTGCTCCTCCAAATATGAAAGAGATTTTCTCTTTTTGGGCAGAAGTTTTTCTTACCAAATATTCATAAGTTGCTCTTTGGGTTACAATAACTTTTTGAAATATTTAGAAGACAATACTAATTTAGCATCAGAACTTTCTTCTTCAAAAACCAAATCCACCACCAGGGGTAAAGTGTAAATACAAAAAGGAATTTTTATTTTTCTCTAAAGTGGGAAGCATTTTCTGCTATATTATTGATAAATACACAGTAGAATAGTTTAGTATTAATATTATAGATCCCTTTTATTACTAAATTTTGTCATCTTATTTTTCTTCAAAGAATTTAGGAAATTTTTCTTTGAGATTCTCAATATACATAGCCTGATTATTGGGAGACTCACCTACTGCAACATAGGTTTTAGGTGTAAGAAGGAATTTCAAGTTATTGATATTCTCCATATAATAAGTAAATTCTTCATATCTAAACCCAGATTTAGAATTAGGGAAGAAATCATCATAAATTAATAAATTATATTTTTGAGTTCCTTTTGTGCATAGTTTTTAAACAAATTCTCTTTATAAAACTAGCATAAACCAATAATTTAGCACGAATATACAAAATATTTTTCAGTAAAACTTATGCCTACCACATGCGGATTTTTCAAATTTTGCCCTGTTTCCCCGACAAGTTATGATTTTTCAATTCTATTGATTTTGCGATATTTCTGCCGATAGTGTTTCATCTATTGGTGTTTGACAAATAAGAACTTAAAAGCTACAGAATTTGTTCATTCTCGCTGCCAGTTATGTTTTTATGGATGGTGGGATTGGAAGTTTTTGACACTTATTGTATTCAGTACATTGGTAGATTATTCCATTGGCTGTCTTCTGAAAAACAGAAGAAAATGAGAAGAAAAAGAAAAATCTTGCTTTTTATACCAGTTTGTTTATAAATCTTTCATTTTTAGGGTTTTTCAAGTAATATAATTTCTTTGTAGAAAATTTTGTGGAGGCTTTTTCTCTTTTCGGAATAAAAGCTTATACTATAGAAACGCTGAATATCATTCTTCCTGTTGGAATTAGTTTCTACACTTTTCAAACTTTAAGTTATACAATAGATGTTTATCAAAGAAAATTAGAACCTACGAAGGAGTTTTGATAGCGTTTGCGTCTTTTGTGACTTTTCTTTCCGCAGCTGGTTGCGGGCCCTATCGAAAAGAGCGACAGACCTGCTGCCTCAGTTTTACAAAAAGAGTTTTTGACTATCACAAGGCGGTGGATGGGCTTCGGCAGATTCTCTGGGGGCTTTTCAAAAAGATAGTTATAGCCGATAACTCGCGCTCAGTTTGCGAATATTATCTTTAATAATTCGGCGGACTATTCTGGAAGTACACTGGTTCTAGGAGCGATATTTTTGCATTCCAGATTTATGGCGATTTCTCTGGGTATTCTGATATAGCCATTGGGACTTCTCGTCTTTTTGGTTTTGAGCTAAAAAGAATTTCCATTTTCCATATTTTTCGAGAGATATCGCAGAGTTTTGGCGAAGATGGCATATTTCACTAAATACTTGGTTTAGGGGATTATATCTATATTCCGCTGGGAGGCAGCCGTGGCGGTACGGCGATGAAAGTCGCGAAATACCTTTGTGATATTCATCGTTGGTGGATTTTGGCACCGGAGCGAACTGGACTTTGTGCATGGGGGCTGCTGAATGCTATTTATTTTCTGCCGCTTTTATTGACCAGTAAAAACAGAGTGAATCTGGGGTCGTAGCAGATGGGCGAATTTTACCTTCTTTTTAAGGAATTTATACAAATTCTTTCTACTTTTCGGGCTTACTGTGTTGGCGTGGATATTTTTCGAGCGGAGAATATACAGCATGCCTTTTTCGTATATTTCTGAAATATTTTTCTCCATCGTTATTTAGTGTTCCTGCTTTTTCGGATTTGCCGAAAGTAGGCACGGTGGCTATTCTTTGCTGGTATTCATCGTGATAGAGTGGATGGGCAGAAGGAATGAATACGCCATAGAGCATCTTGGGCTAAAATGGAAGAAACCTCTAAGGTATGCGTTTTACTATATTCTTATCTTGGCTTTATTTTTATTTCGGGGGACAAAGAGGCAGCAGTTTATTTATTTCCAATTTTTAATAAGTAATGAAGAAATTTATCATAAAAAACAAGTGTCGCTCCTTTCTTTTTCTTTTATTTTTATTAACACTAAATTTTAGTAAGAAAGACGAAGGGATTTAGCAAGGTTGAGGTATATTTATAACAATCCGTCTCCCTCATCTGAGGTTGCTGCCCAGCAAAAACCTTTAGAAAAGAAATATATATGCATTTTCTGAAACAGATATAGACCAGAAAATATAAAGGCAGATATTTTGACTATCGGAGATTCCTTTTTCTGAGCAGGGGCTGGTAGGTTATCAAAATATGCTTGCAAACAAAGGGTTTTTCTGTGGTGCATGTTGATGAGATTCATATCGGAAGAAAAATCCTGTACAGGTACTGATAGAACTTATCAATTCTGATGATAGAGTAAAAACAGAATATGTCGTGCTGGAAACGGTGGAGAAAGATTTGCGGTTGAAAGAACTTCAGAACTGTCTTTTACTCAATCCAGAAGCATAGTTGATATAACCAAACAAATACATAAAGATCAAAAATCCACTGATTCTAATGCATTACAAAAGGTAGAATTTTCTCTGATGCTACAATCAAAAGTACCGTTGTTTAATTTTTCAATATTTGTTTTTAGACAGACCGCTTTATGCAGATGTTTATCGTTTTGAGTCAGGAAATAATCTTCTTTTCTCAAACAATCCAGAAGATTTATTGATTTATAAAGAAGATATCAAATTCTTGCCTAAAAACGATGATAAAAATGTTTCTCAAGCGAATAAGGTTTTTAATAAAAATAAACCAATTGTTAGAGAAAAAGGGATAAAACTCATCGTGATGATAGCGCCTGACAAATATGATCTATACTATCCTTACATAATAAACCCAAAGGAAAAAGAGCCATTGTTCTTTGAAAAACTGGAAAAAGAGAAAAAGAATATCTGTATATTCCTTCTTACTCCATCTTATCGGATATGATAGAAAAGGATGTCTATTTTTTTATGATGATACCATTGGACAATGAAAGGCGCAGAAGCCATGTCAGAATCTATTTATAATATGATACTAAATAAAAAAGGCTGTTGAATAACAGTCTTTTTGTTAGTTTCCTCTCGCGTAGTCATCTTCTAATCTGATGATATCATCTTCCCGAAAATAAGTCCCCTGTCTGCACTTCTATGAAAAACCCAAACAGTTCTGTACCTCTGTTTTCTATTCTGTGTTTTGCTCCCAGTGGGATGAAGATGCTTTCTCCGTATTTTTACTACATGTTCCACTCCATCTAGTACAACCACAGCTTCGCCCTGAACCACTGTCCAAAAACTCCTGTCTGTGATGATGATACTGATAAGACAAACGATGCCCTGCGTTCACTTCTATTCTTTTTCAGTTTGTAGTTTTCCTCATCTTCAAGGACATAATATTTACCCCAAGGTCTTTCTCCAATTTCCAGCATATTTCCTAAATATTTATTGTTAATGTATATTATTTTTCGCCAAATTTAATAAAATTTTCTTCTAAAAGGTATACCGATTTTTCTACCTTTATAAACTCCTTTTTCTATTTGCCAGCAGATCATGTAAGTGCCGGCACCATCACTATTAATAGCTACTATATAGTAGCTGTCATGCTCTTTATCATAATGAAACAGAGTTATGTTCCGTATAGAAAGTAGGTTCATATAGGTCATCATAAGCGCTTTTAGGGATAAAAACTTGTTTCCCATTGATGTATATTCGAATATTTTTATATTCTTCTCTGGCATTTCGCCATCTGTTCCCCAAAAAGGTTTTCCATCTATCTTTTCTATGGAGTGATGAGGTTCTTTATAATAAACAAAGAATGCTTACCCTTGTCAAATTTTTGTGAAGTAAGAGTTACCTGATATTTTTCCCTGAAAAATGAATAGCATTTTCTTTTCAACACCTTTGGCAACTTTGGGTAGTTCTTCTATCCATTTGACCCTGTCATTATAGATGTATCCCTCATTATCAGCATAAATCCAATTGCCGTCTTCTGATTTATTGTAATCAAAAGCAAAAATAAGCGTATTATTATCAAGTTTTTATCACTTTGCTTTGTATATTCGCTTCTTTTCGAACATTTTACATAGCTGTCTTTGTCATTGATTACTGCAAAGAAGCCTTCTATATCTTGAGCCACGACAAATTGACAGAATAGCAAAAAAGGGACTATTAACTTCCTCATAGTATGCTAATTTTTTTAGTTAAGACTATAAGAGGTTCCTTCTTTTCCGTCTTTCAGTTGGATACCGATTGCGGAAAGCTCATCACGAATCTTGTCGGAGAGTGCGAAAATCCTTGTTGGCACGGGCTTCCATTCTCATATTGATAAGGAGCTGGAACCACACCATCTAGTTTTGTCATTATTTTCTGCTGCTTGCTCTTCATTTCGTAAGCCTAAAACATCGAAAACAAGAGCGTTCATCAGTGTTTTCAATTCGTGAAGTTCATCGATGGATATTTTTTCTTCTCCGTTTTTCACTTGGAAAATCCATTTCACCGCCTCGAAAAGATGAGCGATAAGTATAGGCGAATTAAAATCATCCAATAGCGCATTGTAGCATTTTTCTCTCCATTCAGATATAGGGGAGCGCAGTAGGATGCTCTATTTCGGTATTGATTTCATTTAAAATTTTCAATGCTTCCATAAGCCTGTTAAAGCCTTTTTCGGCAGCGAGCATCGCTTCGTTAGAGATGTCAAGTACGCTGCGGTAGTGCGCTTTCGCATAAAGCAGAAACGAATCACGGCAGGTGCAAAAGCTTTCTCAAAGAATGTGTATCACCGTTGATAAGTTGCATTGGTAAAAATGTAGTTTTCCTGTCGATTTGCTCATTCGTTGTCCGTTCATTGTCAGCATATTAGCGTGCATCCAGTAGCGTACTGGGCTTTCGCCGTGTCCTGCTTTACCTTGTGCGATTTCGCATTCGTGATGAGGGAATTTTTAAATCCATACCGCCTCCGTGGATATCAAACTGATTACCAAGGTATTTGGTGCTCATTACCGTACATTCAAAGGTGCCAACCAGGGAAACCATCGCCCCAAGGAGAAGCCCAGCGCATAATGTGAGCTGGTAGCTTTTTCCATAGTGCGAAGTCTTGAGGATTGCGTTTTTCGCCCTGCCCATCGAGGTCGCGGGTGTTTGCAAAAAGCTCTTCTATATTTCTATTAGAAAGTTCGCCATAGTTGAGTCCGCGTTTATTGTATTCCAGTACATCGAAATACACAGAACCATTGCTCTCGTAGGCAAAACCATCATTCAAGAGTTTTTCTGTAAGCTGTATTTGTTCCAATATATGCCCTGTCGCAGTAGGTTCTATCGTTGGTGGAAGGAGATTGAATATATCCAAAACTTTATGGAAATCAACCGTATATTTTTGTACAATTTCCATAGGGTTCCAGCTTTTCTAGGCGAGATTGTTTTACGAAACGGTCATTGTTTACATCCGCCGTCATCGGTAAGAGTGTCCCGCATCGGTAATGTTACGGACATAGCGCACTTTGTAGTGCCCAAAAACTTCAGCGTACGATACACAAAAATCAAACGACATAAAGGTACGCACATGTTTCCCAAATGCACATTGCTGTACACCGTAGAGCCGCAGACATACATTCCTACATTGTTTTTGGTGTAGAGGTACGAAAATTTCTTTTTCTCCTCCTTTTTAAGGAATTGAATATTTTTAGTTGATAAACTCTAATATTATGTTTTATTAAGACTGACAAAGATAATTAAAAACATTAGACATTTTTAAATTAAAGTTTGTTTATTTTGCGGATTATTTATCAAAAGAACAATGGACAAGATACAATTCATTCAGCAGAATATTTCAATTCAAGAAAAACAGATCAACGCCGTTTCTGCAGCTGCTTTCGGAGGACTGCACCATTCCCTTTTATTGCGCGATATAGAAAAGATAAAACAGGAAAACCTCGGCGAGGTGGAAATAGAACAGATTCAGAAACTTAGCAAAAATTTTGATGAAATCCAAAAGAGAAAAGAAAGCGTTCTGAAATCCATAGAGGAGCAGGAAAAACTCACGCCCGAACTTCGTGCTAAAAATAGAGCAAAGCTTTGATTTACAGGAGATAGAAGACCCTGTATCTTCCCTTTAAAAACGAAGAAAAACCAAAGCCGATGCCGCAAAAGAAAAAGGGCTGGAACCTTTGGCAAAAATCATCATGGCGCAGAAAAACAACGGCGACATAGAGCAAACAGCGCAGAATTATCTGAATAAAGAAGTTTCCAGCGTGGAGGCGCTTCAGGCGCGAGGGACATCATCGCAGAATGGATAAACGAAAATATATTCATTAGAAAAAATCTTAGAAGAGTTTTTCAGCGAAAAAGCTGTGATTTCCAAAAGTAGTTAAAACTAAAAAGAGGAAGAAGAGGCGCAGAAATACGCCCAATATTTTGACTGGAGCGAACCGCTGAACAAAATCCCTTCTCACAGACTTCTGGCGATGCTTCGCGCTGAAAAAGAGGGTTTTATAAAAAGTGAGCATTGAGGATGATAAAGATGAAATTTCTCTGCTTTGCATGGAGGGAAGTTTTGGGTGAAAAACAGCTTCGCCTTCGTGTGCAGAGCAAATCATCCTTGCGGCTCAGGATGCTCACAAAAGACTTTTGGAGCTGTCTATTTTCAAATGAAATTTTGCAGGAAGCCAAGATTGAAAGCCGATGAAAGGCGATTTCTATCTTTTTCTGAAAATTTGACACAGTTGCTTTTGGCTCCGCCTCTCGGCGAGAAACGGATTTTAGCCATAGACCCAGGGTATAGAACGGGCTGTAGGTGGTTTTCGTCTTGATGAAAAAGGCGATTTGCTTCATACGACCATCTATTTATCCGCACGCTCCACAGAAAGAAACTGCCATCGCGATGATCCCGCTCTATGGTGGGTTTTCACCATATTGAGGCGATTTCTATCGGAAACGGAACGGCCTCTCGTGAAACCGAGTTTTTCATTAAAGAAAATAGCGTTTCGATAGACCTTTGCAGGTTTTCGTGGTGTCCGGAGCGGGAGCGTCCGTTTATTCCGCGAGTAAAAATTGCTCGAGATGAATTTCCTGATTATGACATCACCGTAGAGAGGCGCAGTTTCTATCGGAAGGAGGGCTGTCTGACCCGCTTTCGCCGAGTTGGTAAAAATAGACCCAAAGAGCATAGGTGTAGGGCAGTATCAGCACGATGTAGACCAGACTTTGTTAAAAGAAGAGCTGGACAACACGGTCGTAAAAATGCGTAAATTCGGTAGGGATTAACATCAATACGGCGAGTAAATCCCTGCTGAGTTATGTCTCTGGTATAGGCGAAAAACTTGCGGAAAATATCTGGCTTACCGAACCGAAAATGGTGCTTTTGTGGATAGAAATCAGATAAAAAGTTCCTCGTTTGGGCGAAAAAGGCATTCCAGCAGGCGGCAGCATTCATCCGAATAAAAGATGGCAAAACCCTTTGGATAACTCCTCCGTGCATCCAGAAGCCTACAAAATCGTAGATGGCGAAAGACCTCGGTATCAAAACGATAGACCTTATCGCTAATGGGGGAGAAAAATTAAACAATCGCCCCAGAAAAATACACGATAGAAGACATTGATTTTAGGGGATAAAAAGATATTCTGAAAGAACTTCTCAAACCAGGGCTTGACCCAAGAAAAACAAGCAAAGTCTTTGAGTTTGACCCGAATATAAAAACCTTTGAAGATTTGAAAATAGGAATGGTGTCCCTGGTATAGTGAGTAACATCACGGCTTTCAGGTGTTTTGTGGACATTGGGATAGAAGAAAATGGGCTGGTGCATATTTCCCAGCTGAAAGACGGATTCGTGAGCGACCCCAGCGAAGTGGTAAAAACTCCACCAGCAGGTAAAAGTGAAAAATAATAGAAAATAGACACAGAAAGAAGAGAATAGCCCTGTCGATGGTGATAAATTAATATTTTTCATTTCGTACAGCCTACTTCCATCGTATATGTTTGGGAGAAGATTTTTAGTTTTGAGGAAGCAACCCTTTTCATCTAATTGTCAATCATTTTCAACTTTTATCTTGAATTTAAACTATTCTATATAATTTAGGATAAAGAAATCAATTTTAAACTAAATTTAAGAAATCTACCCAATGCAGTAATTAAAATTTGACTACATTGCAAATATTATAATAAGTATAGAAAATTATGAGTTGTGGAGGATAGTATTCCGGCGATTCTTCCCACAGCTGCTCTACACCAACAGCAAAGGAGAGTTCGGCTGATATAATAGATACTGCGAATATAGTTATAAATGTAAGTGTTTTTGACTGGCTTGCTAACAATGTGAAAAGCCCTCAGCACCAATGTAAATATGTAGAGGTTAGATTTAAAAATGATAGAAAATCCATCTATCACAATATGTCAGCAATCTCCCACTGCACATAGGCAGTATAGTAACCGCAGAAGCAGGCTCTGGATATGATGTAGGCGTGGTAAGCCTTACTGGCGAATTGAGTGAAGAATCCAGATGAAAAAGAAAAATTTTTGACCAAAACCAGACTGCTAAAATCTACCGTATAACATCGCAAAAGAAGTAGAAACTTGGCAGAATGCCTGAAAAAGAAGAAGAAGTAAAACTGGAAAGCAAGGAAAAATAGCCAAAAAGGCTGCACCTTGAAATGAAAAATAACTCGATATAGAATATCAGGAGATGGCACTAAAATTACTTTCTACTATACAGCGGATGGCAGGGTGGATTTCAGACAGCTGATTAAGGAATATGCCAATGCTTTCCGTGCCAAAGTAGATATGAAACAAATAGGCTACCGGCAGGGAAACGGCTAAAAATAGGGAGGAATTGGCTCTTGTGGAAGAGAACTGTGCTGTTCTACATGGCTTACGGATTTTCGCTCGGTGAATACCAATGCTGCGAGATCAGCAGTTGAGCATCAATCCTGTGAAATTGGCAGGACAATGCGGAAGAGTTAAAATGCTGCCTCAACTTTGAGCTGGACAGCATATAGACGCCCTTAAGCCATTTTTCCTCTGTCAAAGTACCATCCTGAATACCGAGAAAGGCAAGGCTTTCTGTATAAAAATAGATGTTTTCAAAAAGAGAATGTGGTTCGCTTATGTGGATAATTCCATGCTTTGCATGATTTAGACATTGAAGAAGTGAAGAAACTTATCGCTGTCAATAAACAGAAACCAAACTCCACTCTTTTAGAAGAACTTAAAAACCAAAGCATTAGCTCTATTTCAAATGGAGCAGACTTAATCCAAGAAAACAGCATAGACTCGCTTTCTGAAAAGAGCAAACCACAAAGACAGAAAAAACCAAAAATACAGAGAAAAAGAAAATACAAATACAGCTGAAAACAAGAAAAGAACAAAAACCAAAGAGTTCTAATAGGAAATTTAATAAAAAGAAAAATCCACCAAGAAAGGATAATAACAATGAATATCTGGATATTTCCGGTATTATGGCTCTTTGCCGTAAGCTGCTCCAATACAAGAAGATATACATATGTCTCCTGTGGATGGTTATGCGTTTGGCATAAAAACGATGCTATTGAGTTTTGAAATAAAAGATGCCCAGACTCTCAAGAACATTACCTTCGTTGTGAGAAATAACAATGACTATCCTCACAACAATTTGTTTTTAATCTCTTCTCTTTAAAGGGGCTAAAAGAAAACATAAAACAGACACTTTGAATTATATTATCGCAAAACCCAATGGAGAATGGCTTGTAGCGGTATAGGAAATGTAAAGGGAAAGTTTTTCTTTCAGTATAAACTCCATTACAAATTCCTTCCAACGGAAAATACCAAATAGAAACTAAAACACATGCATGAGGAAAGACACCCACGAGGAATAGAAGATATAGGAATAAAATAGAAAAACACCCTTAACCCATAAATTCAACTATGGAAAAGAATATGTAACAAAAATACACCTACAAAAAGGCATAAGAAGGTGGATTAAATTCATTTGGATAGCATCTCTTCAGTATCGTGATTGGACTATTCGCCCCATTTTCTCTATATCACAGGGATTTTTGGGAGAAATGCCCGATGTTGAGGATTTAGAAAACCCCGACATCTATGTCAGCTTCGGAGATTATTTCTTCTGATGGCGTACTTTTTAGGCAAATTTGAAAAAGAAAAACTGAACCTGTTACCTACAAAGACCTTCCGCCGCATTTAGTTTTATGCTCTTCAGGCCAAAGAAGACGAGCGGTTCAGAGAGCATTCTGGGATAGACCTGAAATCCATAGTGAGAGCAGTCTACTACCGAGGGGGAGAGGAGGGAGGCCTCACGATTTCGCAGCAGCTTACCAAAGCTCCTATTTACAGGAACAGCAGCGCAAAGACAAAAGACAGAGAATCTTTCAAAACTCAAAGAATGGTGGTAGCAGTAAGTTTAGAAAACGGTACACGAAAGAGGAAATTATCACTCTGTATTTCAATAAGTTTGATTTTTCTTTACAATGCCAATGGAATAGAGATGGCTTCTAAGGTATATTTCTAAACACCAAAGAACTCACTCTTTCTGAAGCCGCTACGATTAGTAGCCATGCTGGAAAACCCAGTGAAAAACAATCCTTCAGGAATATTGAACGAGCGAAACAAAGAAGAGACACCGTTCTAAAGCAAATGCTGGAAAAACAGGCTACATAGACCAAGCTACCATGAAAGGGTAATAAGCCGAACCCATTAAAACTGATTATCAAAAGCATTAAATCTGTGAGATCAAGGGTATTCCAGCATATTATAAACATTATCTGAGAAACGAAATCTCTAACTATCTGAAAGACTATGAGAAAGAAACAGGGAAAACGCTTAACCTTTTTCAAAGATGGGTTGAAAATATATGTAACCCTTGATTCTAAAAATGCAAAAATACGCTGAAGAGGCTATTAAGGAGCATTTAACCTCTCTTCAGAAAAATTTCGACAATGAACAAAGAAGAAACCCTAAAAGACCTTTTCTATCGTATTTCAAATAAAACTATCGATGAAATTATGATGGCTTCTGTGAAGAGGACAGGGTGTTACAAACAATTGAAAAATGCTGGATGTTCGAGAGGATTCCATCATGATGGAGTTTAAGAAACCCATCAAAACCCTCTATCTTCACTTGGCAGGGCGAAGAAGAAGTAGAAATGTCCCCTTGGGATTCTATCCGCTACCATAAACAAATTGCACAGTCAGGGGCTTATGGCTATGGAACCTGCAACCGGAGACATCAAAGCATGGGTCGGAGGTATCAACTGCAGCATTTCCAGTATGACCATGTAAAACAAGGGAAAAGACAGGTGGGATCTACTTTCGAAGCCTTTTGTGTATGCTACGGCAATTATTAATTTGGGTATGACACCATGTACACCCATTTCCAATGCATCTTACAGCAAAGGCTCTTGGCATGTAAAAGGCTCAGGAGGAATGCTAATGATGAAAGATGCTCTGGCATATTCCAAAAACCCTGTTGCAGTCCGCCTGATAGAGGCCGCAGGGGCGAAAAATGTAATCCAACTGGCAAGAGACTTAGGAGTTACAGAAGAAATGAAGGATAACCTACTATTGCTTTAGGTTCATCAGATATTACAATTTACGAAAATGCTCGGAGCATACAGCACCTTTGCCAACTATGGAAATTACATAAAACCAGAGATGATTTGGCGTATAGAAGATGCCAATGGAAGAGTTATAAAAGAAATAAAACCGAACATAAGGGAAGTAATGAACCCTATGCACGCCTATTCTATGATTTACATGATGAAAGGAGTGGCAGCCTATGGTACGAGCTTCCAGTCAGCTTAAACGAATGGGAATCAATGCTGAAAATAGCAGGTAAAACAGGAACTACAGATAACAACTCCGATGGGTGGTTCATCGGGATTACACCTAAATTAGCCACAGGCGTATGGGTAGCTGGGAAGACCGTGCTACTCACTTCTGAGTACTGGCGAAGGACAAGGTGCAAGAATGGCGCTGCCTATTTGGGGATATTTCATGAAGAAAATCTATGCGGATAAATCCCTCGGCATCAGTCAAAAAGACACCTTTGAAAAGCCTTCTGACTGGACAGGAACTGCTCCGACTTACAGGGACTTTGGCGGCTACGGAGACGAGGGCGGACTAAGAACTATCGATGAAATAAGAAACCCTAAACAACCTTCTAATAGCAACGGCCAAAATGAAAAATAAAAACGAGAATATAAACGATAAAATAAACTCGTTCGAAGATATTGATTTTTAATCAATAATATGTTTTCTCTTACTTTTTAGTTAGTATTAAAATGAATGATTTCAGCGATATAGAAGATGATTTCTTCACAGGTAAAGAACATACACCTCTAAGAGAAGATGCTTTCTTGCTTTCTCCCAACCAAAAATAGAGAAAAATAGAAGCACTTTTCGGGGAGATTATGCATACTTTGGGCTTGGATATGACAGATGACAGCCTGAAAGATTCACCTAAAAGAGTAGCAAAAATGTATGTAAATGAAATTTTTCGGAGGTCTCCTTCCTGAGAATAAACCTTCCATTTCTACTTTTTAAAAAATCAATATAAATATAGGCAGATGCTCGTAGAAAAGGATATTACTGTTTATTCTTTCTGCGAACATCATTTTTCCTGCCCATCATTGGCCGTGCTCATGTGGCGTATATTTCAATGGAGAGGTAATAGGTTTATCTAAAATAAACAGAATTGTAGATTACTATTCCAAACGCCCGCAGGTTCAGGAAAAGACTTACCATGCGAGATTGCACAAGCGATGAAAGAAAGCTTTGGGGACAGAAGATGTAGCCTGCATTATAGACGCAAAAACACCTGTGTGTAAACTGCCGAGGGATAAAAGATACCGCAAAGCAGCACGATAACATGCCGAACTAAGCGGGCTTTTCCGAAAAACCCCACGACAAGAAAAGAATTCCTGCATTATGTAGGGAAGCCACGCAAAAACTTGATTAAAAATAATTCTCATCTCACTAAAACATAAAAATATGGATACAAAACTTCAAGAAAAACTGCAACTTGCTGAAAAATTCTTTTCAGAATGGAGTAAAGTTAGTTTCAAAGATAGACAGGAATTACTGAAAAACTTATCTAAAAACATTTTTAGAAAATGTAGAAACTTACAGCAAAATCGTTACAAAAGAAACTTACAAAACCGATAGCACAAGCACGAAGCGAGGTTAAAAATGTGCTTCTATGACAGACTACTACATCGCTGCGGAAAAATGTCTTAGAAACAGAGGTATGTAGAAACAGAGCTTTCGGTAAGTGAAATACACTATGAGCCAATGGAATAATCTTAGGGATTATGCCTTGGAACTTTCCGTTTTGGCAGGCGCTTCGTTTTGCAGTTCCCACTATTTTTGGCGGGAAATGTCATTCTTCTGAAACATGCTCCATATGTAAGGAGTCCAGCAAAGCCATAGAAGAGTTATTTAGAAAATCTGGTTTTCAGAAGGAGTTTTCCAGCATTTAGAAGTCTCTTACCAAGAGATAGAAGACCTCATCGCCAATCCTCTTGTAAAAGGAGTAAGCCTTACAGGAAGTGATGTTACGGGTAGAAAGATAGCCTCTCGGCTGGGCAGAACATCAAGAAAATCCCTTCTCGAACTTGGGAATGATGCCTTCATCGTGCTGGATGATACCGATTTAGATGAAACAGCAAAAACAAGGAGCTGCGGCTCGTCTCAGAAACTGCGGACAGAGCATGCACCTCTGCGAAGCGTTTTATCATTCAGGAGAATATTTATTCCCCTTTGTTGAAAAACTTGTCGCAGAGTTCCAGAAATATGAAGTAGGAGACCCTTTTGATGAAAAACGGAGCTGAGCGGTGTAGCACAGAAAAAGTTTGCATGACACTGGAAGACCAATACAACAGGGCCCTGCAGCATGGTGCCGAAATCATCCTGCCATTAGAAAGAGTAGATGAGCTGTCTTTCAAACCTGGGCTGATAAAAATGAATCTGGACAATCCTGTTATTGATGAAGAGTTGTTTGGTCCATTAGGAATGGTGATTTCTGCAAAAGATGATGAGCAGATACTCAGCATTGCTAATAATACTCGGTTTGGGCTTGGGAATTCTGTCTGGACGAAAAGTAAAGACAGAGCTTATTTCTTCGCAACAACTTTAAAAATCTGGGACAGTTTCCGTAAATAAAGCTGATGACTTCTGACCCGAGATTCCCATTCGGAGGGAACCAAACTCTCTGGTTTACGGACTGGAATTATCACTAAAAACGCTCAAAGAGTTTTCTATCACGAAGAGTATCTTTGGTAAAATTTAAAAAGAAACTTACTGGCAACTAAATAAAATCTCTGTAAAATTATATGACAGAGATTATTTTACGGGACATGCCTTTGCTGCCTTTTCAGCAAGGTTCGTGAGCGTCTTCTATCGGCGTTTTTCAAGGTGTGAAAACCTTTTTCTCTACGGATTTCAGCAAAAACGGATTTTTCCGTCTTTTGGACATCTGGAAGTATTCAGGAGCGAACTCTGCACAGTAGTTACAGCCTATGCATTTCTCCCTTTGTAGGTGTAACGATTACCATTTATTTTTGATGCGAAGGTAATAAATAATTTTTGTAAAATTTCTTTACTCTGTTTTTCCTTTTTGTGGTCACTTCGGGTTCGGTTGTAGTCCAATTTCTCTCGGACAGCTCCGCCAAGGTCATAGCCCTTCATCCCTGCAAAGTCCAGAATACGAATAAGAGCATCCAGCAAGCTCCACTTCTGCCATTGGGCGGTGTGGCAGGTGGTCGTCCATTTGGTCGCAGTCCTTCCAGTGCCTCGGATATTTCGGAATGAATGAGAGCGAGCATCGTCCCATCTTCGCGCGGAGTGTCATGCCAGCCCGCTTGTTTCGCTTCATTATAGCAATGCTCGGCTAATTTGTTCAAATTTTTCGTACATGTTTTAGTTTTGATTTAAATTATTAAAATTAAATCTTAGTCTTAATAAAAATCTTTTCGGTTTCAAATATCTTTATTTTTGGACAAACTTTCATAACCCTACAAAGATAAAACAAAAACCTCTCCCAAAAGGAGAGGTTTATGCTAAGCTGTTGTATCGTTTTTACTATTTTGTAGAGTTTGTCGCTTGGTCTTACACGGAAATCCGTTTTGAAGGTAACTACATCAGACTTCGTTGCTTTTGGGCTGTCGCCTTTATCTTCTACTCATCATGCTCTCTACTACCATTTCTTGGGAACCTGTGGTAGGCCCTTGGATAAGAGAACCTTGTCGCCTACATTCAAATCAAATGCTTCTATATAGAATTCCGCAATGCTGGTCTTTTGGGTAATAGTGTGTTCCTCTCTTCCGATGTAGACTTTTTCTGTGTGGCGTTAGAACCAGAGTTTGGCGACCACTCGCCCTAATTTCTGCCCAAGGTAGTAACCACTCCAGAAACCACGGTTATAGACTGTTTCTAGTCGGCTCATCCAGTCAGCCACTTTTTCTTGAGAATAGGTGCCATCAGCTATGGAGTCTATCGCCCTCACGGTAGCAGTTTAGTAACCGTTGCCACATATTCTGGCGCTCTGCCTCGCCCTTCTAATTTAAGGACTTTCACGCCTGCATCTACGATTTGGTCAAGGAAATTAATGGTACAAAGATCCTTTGGCGACATCATATATTCATTATCTAATTCTATTTCAAAACCGCTTTCTTGGTCTATCACGGTATATTTCTTACGGCAGTTTTGCTTACGCTCCTCTATTCGCGGATGAATTATGAGAATGAAGACTCAGATAACATTTCCCAGAAACCGCCATACAAAAGCGCACCATGCCCAAAAATCTCTATCTCTACCAAATTACCAGAAGGGCCTTTTATCTGCTCTTTTTTCTATCTGCTGACAGATTTTTCTTTACCTGAGTAACGCTGAGTTCTCGGCTCATCACCATTGTATCCGCAAAGAGCGCATAGAATTTAACCGTTTCTATATTGGTAATATTTATCTGCGTGGAAATATGCACCTCCATACCTATCTGCCTTGTATAGGCGATTACAGCCTGATCCATCGCAATTACAGCCGTAAGGTCTGCCGCTTTGGCTTTATCCAGAGTTTTGATGATGGAGAGGTCGTGGTCGTAAGATAATTGTATTAAGGGTAAGGTAGGTTCCTCACGCCTTTTCGCTCACATCTTCTGCTGATTTCCGGCAGGTCATCTAGGGTAAAGTTCATGGAAGCTCTCGCTCTCATGTTAAGCTGTTCCACACCGAAATACACTGAATCTGCTCCATTATCCAAAAGCCGCCTGCAAAGAGGTAAAATCTCCCGCGGGTGCCATTAGTTCTATTCTTCCTGTTTTTGTCATTGATGAATTTCAAAAATTTTTGCAAAGATATGCTTTTTAAAAATTTTATTTTTCTAATTCTTTGATTTGTACTTTTCGGAGTTTAAAAATTAAGGCATGTTTTATCTATTTTAGGGCTGACGCTGGGGCTTATAGTAGGCGGCGCGACTGTATATTTCGCACTAAAAATCTTCCCAAATCTCTCGAATGTTTTTCGAAGAATTACAGCAAAATTTCATTAAAAAGAAAGCTGAACTCAGCAATGCAGAAGGTAAAAATCGATGAACTTTTAGAACAACAAAGGCGAAAAGAATTTTCTGCTGGTCAAGGAAAAAGTTAAATATTACTGAAAACCAACTTATAAAAATCTCGGCGTAGAAAAAGACCCTTCAAAACGAACAAATCACAGAACTGCGAAAAACAAATGAAAAATTTAAATCAAAAATATTTCTAATCTAAATCAAGAGAACCTAAAGAATATTGTCTAAAATATCTGAACTTTCGGCAGAAAACAAAAACCTGCGAAAAACTCCATGGAAGAGCAGAAAAACCTTTCCCAAAAACTACAGAGGAAAGCAAACTCCATTTTGAAAACATGTGTCAATAAAATTTTGAAGAAAAACAGAAAAATTCACGAACCTGAACCAAACTCACCTAAAAAATATTTTGGATCCCGTTCCAAGAAAAATAATAGAACTAAAAACCGAGTAAAACGAAAGCCTATGACAAAAGAAGCAAAGAAAAAGAACGCTTCTCTCTCGGCGAAAAAGTAAAAGAACTAGCCTTCGAACCACAGATTTCCGAAGATGCAAAAGGCTGACCCGCGCCCTAAAAGGAGAAAGCAAAACTGCAGGGAAACTGGGGAGATGATTTTTGGAGAGTATTTTAGAGACATCCGGCCTCGTAAAAGGGGCGGGAATATTTCCTAGAATATGAACTACGAAACGAGGGACAACAAAGCCCTGTTTTCCGAGTTTTCAGGGCAAGAAAATGCGCGACGCCGTGATAAAATATCCCGATGAACGAAAAATGTGATTAATGACTCCAAAGTTTCGCTCACTGCTTTCACAGTACTGGTAGATGAAACCGACCCAGAAGTCTATCAAATAAAAACTAAACCAGCATTTTGGCTTCGGTGACCACATTCAGCAGCTTTCGCGAAGGCGTATGATGATTATGGAAAATCTTGGTTTCGTGATGATGTTTATCCGAGCGAACCAGCCTATATCGCTGCGATGCAGGGCCGACCCTAATCTATGGAACTACGCCTATGAACGAAGAATTTTTGCTGCTGAATCCGAGCAACTTATCACTTCTTTAAAACTGATAGCAGACCTTTGGAAACGGGAATACCAAAACGAAACTCCATAGAAATCGCAAGAAAAGAAGGCGCTTAAACTCTATGATAAATTTGTGATTTTGGAAAACCTTGAAAGGTCGGCAAAAATATAGACCAAAGCAAAAGCTTCCCCATACAGAGGCTTACAAACAACTGCACAGCGGAAGGGGACAACCTCATCACGCAGACCCAAAAGATAAATCTCTGGGAATAAAAAACAAAAAGAGTTTCCACAGAGTTTGATTGACAATTCTGAACCAACCAATGAATAAAAATCATGATTATACAAAAGTCTTCAAAACGAAAAATAAAACAACCAAAGAAATTCTCACTAAAAATAATGAGAGAAAAACTCAAAATATTCGCCGCAAGGAAGACAGGAAAACAAAGAGCTGAAAATTTGATTTTGAAGCGGTGAATTCTTTATTTGCGAGAAATTTTCGGAACAGATTTCCCAAAAGGGAAAATACATCTGGTTTCTCTGAAAGTTTATGATAGCTTACAGAGAGCTCTTCCGAAGGAATTATCGGTATTTACAAAGAAAAAGAAACCTCACTGAATGATTTTTAAACCAAAAAGCGAATTCCTCCATCATCGTGCTGGAAAGCATAAACCAGGAAATTTGGGGAGCGGTTTGCCAGCTGAGGCTTTTTGGGATAGACGCCCCTTGTCATCACGGATTCTAGAACAGATTTTTATAATCCTAATGTTATCCGCAGCAGTGTGGGCTGTCTTTTTGGGATGAATCTCTTTCTCAAGCAGAAAATCAAGAAGTGGTTGATTTCTTAAAAAGAATGATTTTCAGACATTTACCATAATGAACACTGATTCTAAAGGGATAAACGCAAAAAGAACCTAACTGGAAAATCAGCCATCATGATTCGGAACGGAGCACTCTGGCTTGAGTGATTTTTGGAGAGGAAAAGGAGAAAACCATCATCGTCCCAATGGCGGGAACGATGACTCTCTCAATCTAGTAACGCTGTCGCTATAAGCTGCTACGAGATACTAAGACATCTCTCACTAAAAATTGTGAGAGACTTTAGTTGTTTCTTAAATTATATAACTTCTTCTTTTAACTTCTTCTACTTTAGCGCAGCAGCATCTTTTACTTCTTCAGCTTTAGCAGCAGCAGCATCTTCTTCTTTAACTTCTTAGCATTCTTCTACTTTTTAGCTCCCCTTCTACTTTAGCAACAACAGTATCAACTGGGGCTTCAGCAACAGAGTCTTTGTTTTCTACTTTTCTTCTACTTTCTTGTCACCACCGCAAAGCATGCCAATGCTGCAACAGCAGCTACAAACAATGATCATAATACAAAAATAAAATAATTAATAATCTCTTTTGTCACTTTGACAAGGCAAAGATATAGCGAAAAGAAAATTTGGATCAAGAAAAATAATTGTAATACATTTGTAAAAACTATTTTACAAATAAACAATACTGACAAACAATTATTTAGCAATAAAACAAATACGATTGACAAACTTAGATTTATCATATTTTTGAGCAGTCTAAAGGCAGAAATTCAGGCAGAATATCTGAAAACAACTCTCCATCTGAGGAGGACATCTCCAAATGGAAAGGTATAGATATAATATATATCAAGAAAGATTTAAGGAAAAGGGCAAAAAGAAATATAAGTGAAAAGACGACTCATACCTACTTTAAAACCCTAATATAGATAAATTGCCAAGAATAGACATCTCAAATCTATTATCTATATACGCTGGCTATGAATCTTGGTATTTTCACAACATTCTTCTGATAAAAGAAATTACAAACACCTCTACTGAAAATCTTGAACACCTATTTTACACAATATTGTAAATCAAGAGACATAATAAAAACAACTATAAATTATTTAAAAATGTAAACTTATATTTGGGTAACAACCTCAATAATTTTAGGTGTTTTTAATTGTGTTTTTGGTTTTTCTGAACAAATTTTTAAAAAGACTTATCAATTTTGCTTTTGACGGATGCAGACAGAGGCACAAATATCCAAAGCACTATGAGACATCAGGGTAATAAAGATAACAGATCCCCAATACTCTATAAGCAGATGAAACCTGGTGAATGCTTTTGTTTTAATACAAAAAGACAAAACATTGAAAATGGAAATTTCTGCTACATCTATATGAAAAAGTAGAGTTTCAGAAATTTGAAACGCCTCGAAATTGAAACTATAAGTCTTAAGCCCGATGATTATGCCCTGATGCTGCATTATTCCCTACAAAAGATACTGATAATACATCTTTGGAATACATCAAAATGAGACAGCAGAAACTTAATAATTTAATCAGCGACAGCTCTCATTTACCAAGTATTTTGATAATGAGATATGGGTAGAAACACTCACTAAACAAAAATATATGGGACTGGTAACAACACCCTACAAAGTCATTACAAAATTTAAAAGTAATCGCCACCAAAATCAAAAATGGAAAAATAGTATCAATCAAATTCAAAATAGAAAATAATGAAAAAAGTAAATTATTATATGTAGCCGCACTATTACTCAGTATTTCATCTTGCTAAAAAAGAGCCAGAGGAAATAAGCGACTTAGACAAAATGAAATACACAACAACAAAAATCGTCCTATCCAACCATAAAAATGGACAGCGCCCAAGCAATCAATAGTATTACAAAAACATTCAAGAACTGCTGGATTTATCAGCCACTTACGCTTCCGGCAATAAAAATTCGGAAGTAGATTCTCTGATTTATAATCGAGATAAGCAGTTATTCATCAATCCTGCATTCTGCGAAAATAAACCCTCTCATTAGCGAATTAGATAGTTTGAAAGTAGAAATATTAAGGTAAAAATTCTTTGGATATTAACAAGAAATTAAAGGAAAGGACACCTTAGATATCGCCTCATTCACTTTAGAATATTTTGGACAGAAAATAGCATTGGGCATTTTTAATAAAAAGCGAGCTATGTTCTGAAAAATCTCCAATAAAATTCGTAAAGGAATTAAGTTTTATTTTATAGATTTTTGATTTAAAAGAAGAAAATTCAAACACTCCTTCAGGAGTTACCAAATAATCCAAAGGGATGTCATGTCGGAAATATCAGCTATTTCTTCATTTGGTGCGAAGAAACTCAGCCCAATTTTTATGCCGGTTTTTACTCTCATAAAAATCTATCATAAAAACCTTTCCCGTAGCCCACTCTATTCCCTCATTATCACAATATAATAGAGGAGTAAGAACAAAAATCAAAACTAACATTCTCGGCTGGGCTTCCTTCTGATCTAAAATTCCCCATGAATTAGGGATTAACTTGGGTTTTTGGTTTTTAACTCAATGCTACTCACCCTCTTTTCCGGACATTTTCGAGGAACGAATGTAGAATATTCCTTTTTCCATAAATACCTATAAAGAGCTTAGTATCAACTTCTCTTTTAATGGACAAAGATGATCGTCTGAAAATCAGACAAGTCAAAAATAACCTATAAATCTCATCAAAAATATTTTTGATAAAGTCTCAACTTCTTGAAGAGAAAAGTTTCTCTCGTTTTCTAAATAAATTTTTCTTAATTCAGATTTCGTAAACTTGCTCATTATCAAGAAAAATATTATCCATTTGAAGGCATTTCACACCTTTAAACAGGAATGAAACTATTTCTTTTGTTTTACTTTATCTATCATCTCCGTGAATAGATGGAAAGATTCCTGTTTATAAATCACCAATGGATCTTTTCTGTTCATAAACAGCACCCTGTGAAGAGCGACGGAGGTCATCCATTTCTCTTAAATGTAATTTCCAGTTTTCATCAATGTATTGATAAAGAAATGTTCTTCTCCAAAATCAGAAATCAAAACTATCACAATGCGTTTCGTAGGCTTCTTTTCAGGTCTGTTACGATATTAAGAACTTTATGCCCATCCGAAAACGGAACCTGAATGTTTTTGAATAAAGAGCCCTGCTGATTATAAACATTTTTCAATAATAGAAGGCTTTGTCTTTCACTACCTGAAGTTTCATTTTTATAATCTTCCGAAGCCTTTTTATACACTATTTCTGCAATTCCTGAGTTTGCACTATTCTTAAATTCTTCCTCAGAAAACAGGAGCTTCCATGGTGAAATATTTAATAATTTCGTACTCAAATTCTTTTATAATCATGAGTTGATTTAGTTACAGACACTATAGATGCCGCTGCATCATAAATCGTGTTTTCTATATCGTATCTCAGATGGTCTCCAAACAGCGCATTTTCTTCTTCTTTTATAGATAACATCCCTTTGTTTGTTCATCACATCATCATACTCTAGCAATCTTTTTCTGATCACCAAAGTTATTCTGCTCCACTTTTTCTGAGCTCTCTCAATGGATTTTTGTAATCATAGAATGCTGAATCACATCTCTTCTTTATGCCCGGAGTCTATCCATCATCCGTGCAATTCTTTCAGACCCGAAAAGGCGCATCAGATTATCCTCCAAAGATACATAGAACTGAGAGCTTCCTGGGTCTCCTTGTCAGCTGCTTTCACCTCTCAGCTGTCTGTCCACCCTTCTGGAATCGTGTCTTTCTGTTCCGATAATTGCCAGACCTCCAGCATCTTTACCTCTTGTTTCAGTTTAATGTCCGTACCACGCCCGCCATATTGGTTTGGGCGATAGTAACTACCCCAGGATTTCTGCTTCTGCTACAATTTCAGCTTCTTTCTTATGAAGTTTTGGATCCAACACTTGGTGCGGTATCTTCTCAAACTCAACGCTCTTGACAGCAATTGTGATATTTCCACCGATGTGAGTTCCCACCAACTGACAGGTCTTCCCTGCGCAATAAGTCTTTTCTATTTCTTTCAATTACTGCATTGTATTTTCACGATTGGTTTTATAAACCAAATCTTGTTTGTCTTTTCTCCAAAATAGGTCTATTCGTAGGAATTACAACAACATCAAGTTTATAAATCTGCAGAACTCGCCTGCTTCGGTTTCCGCCGTTCCCGTCATACCCGCCAATTTGTTATACATACGGAAACAATTTTGAAGCGTAATTGTAGCAAATGTCTGTGTCGCTGCTTCTATCTTTACATTTTCTTTAGCTTCAATCGCCTGGTGAAGTCCATCAGAATAACGGCGACCTTCCATATACGCCCTGTCTGCTCATCTGCGATTTTCACCTCACCATCAATTACCAATATTGGTCATCTTTTTCAAAAGAGTGTATAAGCTTTCAATAACTGGGTTAAGTGTATGGACTCTTTTCAGATTTAATGGCAAACCTCTAAACAATTCATCTTTTTGCAGCAATTCCTTTCTTCTTTAGGAGATTTTTGGCTTCCAGCTCTGCTATTTCTGTCCCGATGTCTTGGAGAACAAAGAAAGTAGATCAGAATTACCCTGAGACATGTACTCCACGCCTTTATCTGTAAGGTCTATTTTGGTTATGCCATCTATCCGATACAAGTCTTTATCTACTTTATGCATTTCGCGGTTGTTATCCTGCATATACTGCGCTTTGTCTTCTGAGAAGCACTCTGTTTCCATCTTCTGACAAAGAAAATTTTTATCAAATGTTTATTTTTCTGGAAGACCTCTATATGCTTGAAGGAGTTTAAAACCCTCCATCTTTTCTATTTCCTGCAGCAATGAGTTTCTTTTGCTTCATTAAAAATTCCTGAAATCGTTTTCTGAGTTTTCCACGATTCTGTCAACGGATGGTTTTTAAGATGTCCAGGTCACGTCTATCTCCCTGCGGAACAGGCCCTGAGACCAATCAACTGGAGTTCTGGCGTCATCTGTCAAGCAGAATCTACCTCATCCACTACAGCAAAAATTCAACTCTCTCTGAACCAGCTCTTCTGGAGAAGTCACCATGTTCATCTCTCAGATAGTCAAAAGCCAAACTCATTATTCGTTCCATAAGTGATATCCGACTGATGCAGCTTTTTCTCCTTTTCGATGCTCCGAATTCGGTTCATGGTTGTCTAGCAATCTATGGTAAGTTCATGGAACTGATACAGGCCCCATCCATGCAGAGTCTCTTTTTGCAAGATAGTCATTTACCGTTACCACATGCACCCTCTCCCCAGTAAGTGCATTGAGGTAAATAGGAAGGAGTTCCTACCAAAAGTTTTTCCTTCTCCTGTTGCCATTTCAACAATTTTTACCACTATGAAGCTACAGACCCTCCTATAAATTGCACATCGTAGTGCACCATATCCCACACTACGCTCGTTCCTGCAAGCATCCCAGCCGTTCTTCCAAACAGCTTTGTCTCACTTATGTTTCCACGAAAATCTTTTGTTGCTGCCAGCTCTCTGTCTCTGTCCGTTGCCTCTACCGCAATCTGCCCGTTCTCTGCCCATCTTTCTGGCAGTTTCCTTCACCAATACGAAAGCTTTTCGCTGTATTTCGTTTTAGTACTTTTTCTTCTATTTTTGTAGGAGTCCTTTTTCAGAGATTCTATTTTAGAGAACAACCCTTCCTTTTCATCAATATTTGCAGTAGATTTTTTATTTTGCGCTTTCAGCTCTTCTATCTGTGCTGAAATCTCTGCTGTTACAGCTTTTATCTTCTCTCTAAACTCTCTCGTCTTTTGTCTCAGTTCATCATCTGAAAGCTCACGGAGAGCTGGTTCTGCTTTTCTGATTTTGCAACAATCTTCTACTTCTTTTAAATCTTTCTGGTTTTATCTCCTACTCTTTAAAATTTTGTTTAAAAACTCATAATGTTTTTGCTTTATGGGCGAAAAACAACGCCAGAATGCCTTGGGGCAACCCTGCCTGTGTAATCTCTAAATTCTTGTTATTTGTAATATTCGTCTTCGTTCCAAAGAAAATCACTCATCAGTAGGATAGTCACTCCAGACTTCCTCTATGGATTCGATATTTCCTTCATCTTCTCTGCTGCAGGTTTTCCACCACTATGGGGGCACCTGTTCTTATGGCATAGTCTATTAATTCTCTTTAGCTCATCGGCCAAGGGGCATCAGCTTTAAACTGAAGGTTCTAATGTCCAGTACATATCATTTATGCAAAAGTTAAAAGTTGAATTTTCAAAGTCTTTATATGGTTTTTAATTGATTTAAAAACAGACTTTTTACTTTCTTTTATATATTTCTATACTCAAAACCATTCCACGTAATATGCCATTTGAAACTTCGTTGTAGGATTATAACTATCATCGCCTGTGCTTTTGGTATATCGGCATTGGTTTTATTGACATCCCAGGCTGCATCGGCGAGGTTTTTCCTAACAGCTCTCTCTACGCAAAGCCTCTATGGATGAGGAGCATCTCCTCGAGGGTAACCACCTCGCCTCGCCAAGATTGAGGATTTCATAAACATTCTTATGGTTTTCAAGGTATTTTATGGACTTCAAAATCCATCAATAATATCTTCTATAGGTGTAATCCCTCGCCGTAGTGCCATCCCCGTGAAAGGCACTTCTGCCCCATCGGAAATCCAGTTTGGTGAATTTATGTATTGCTAAATCGGGTCTCAGCGAGGCCCATAAACCATGAAAAACCCTCAGCTGAATCAGTATCTATTCATACAAATGATGGTAGGTGTGCCCTAATATTTCGCCGCATGATAGTCGCTGCATAGGGCGAAATAGGCCTGTCCACATTGTCTGTTTCGGGAGAAAAGGTTTTTCATTATTGCCATAAACACTGGAAGAGGAGGCGCAGACAAACCTATGAATGCCATATTCCCTGCACAGCTCCCAAAGATTCATAGGCCTTTTATATTCACATCAGCGTATTCAAAGGCCGCTCAATAGGACGGACGCCCGCCAGTGCCATCAGATGCACCACCATATCTATTTTGTTCTCCGCAAAAGATTCTCCGAAGTCCTTCCATGTCCGGATATCCTGCCAATAGAGCTTGTAGCGGTCTGAAAGCGTCTATGAAATAAGCCTCTGGATATCCATTTTCTTTATCAAAAACTCAAAATCTGCAGACACCCTACGGATTCTAATGTGTTCTGACCTTTGATTTCGCTAGGAATAGAAATCATCAAAATTATCTACATTGATGACAGAATGTCCGTAACAATTGTTCTGCCAGATGAGAACCCTATAAAACCACTTGCCCCTGTCGATACATACCATGATCTTTACAAAACCTGATGCAAATTGAACAAAATTAAATAACAGAACAAAAGAAAGAGTAATTATCATTAAGTTAGCACCCCTCAACCACTAAAGTTAGTACCCTTTAACCTTCTGAACGGGTCGATACCTATTAAGTTAGTACCCGCGACCTAAATTAGTACCCCTTTACCTTCCGAACGGGTCAATACCCATTAAGTTAATACCCTACGACCACTAAATCAGTACCCTTGCCCTTCCGAACGTGGGCGATGCACCCATTAAGTTAATACCCTACGACCACTAAAATCAGGTGCCCTTTACCCCTTCCGAACAGGGGCGATACCCATTAAGTTATCACCCCTACGACCACTAAATCAGTACCCTCACCCCTTCCGAACGGGGCGATACCCATTAGTTAGTACCCTTTATATTAGTCAAATTTGTACTTTTCCTTGATGAAAAAGTACGATCAAAAGGCTCGGAAAAGCTCGGCTAAAATGTTCGCTCAGAAGCCTAAAAATCCTCACAATTGGCTCAGCTTAGAGCTTCGCCGTCTCACTTCGTTGGGTTTCGGGCTTCGCCCTCAAACAATAGATTTCTTTGCGGCTCCCTCGCTCCATTTTCAGCCTCTCTTTCCGAGGCCGCCCCTCTATCCCAAAGAGACAACTACTTCGACGCAGGTCGGTGACCACTAAGTTAGTACCTCCTTTGTCTTCCAGGCAGGACAACCAGTAAAAATATGACTGCCCTGCCCTAATTAATAATGGAATGGAATAATAATTTATTTTTGTTTGTCTTCCTCCGTAGGCTTTGTGTGCCTTGCGGGTGCTGGGATACTGCTGTTTCAGGTCTTAATGATGCTCACTGCCCTAGCGGCATTGTTCTGTGCAGATAGCCCTTTATACCGGGTGGTAGAACATCAGGGAGTTCATATCAAGTCATAGCCCAGCAGTAGATTGGTATCCATCAGCTGGTTGAGCGGCTGCTCCAGCAGGTGATAAACTCGTTCAGCACCCTGTGGGCTTTGTAGTCCCTCTCAAACTCCATCTTGTCTATGTGGGGCGGGATGTGGTCTGGGTTGGCATCATCTGCATTTTTACCCTGTCTATCCAGATTTCTTTCTCATACTTTACGCCCATACTGCTTGCGCTGCTGGGGTGTGAGGCTGATGGTCTTCCCGCGGAGGGTATTGACTATCATAGCGACAGCATCTCTGTAATGTTCTGATTTCTGATCCGAAAAATCTCGGATATTAAAGTTTCTCTTGTGGCATAATTGTATATTGATTATTATAAATATTAGTTCAGGTCTACCAGTTAGTTCCATCACAACCTTGGGAATAATTTGTAGGTACGAACATAACGGATAGCACCTTCATTAACAAATACTCACTACCCTCAGTTCCTATTCTTATTTCCTGCTCCATCCAGCTTAGCCCGTGTGTGGTAGATACCACGCCCACTCTGGGAGGAATTTGTGATATCACTCTTGCTCTAACAGAATCACATTGTCAGGAACACTGTTATTAATATCACCCATTTTGTTTCTATGGCTACTACATTGTTTCGTCCTCCTGTTACCGGAGGGGCTTCATTCATATTCCCTATCTGGATGTTTCCATTCCCTCATTCCATATCATTAGCACCCAATGCCCAGTCTCCTATCGTTATATTATATTTACCGGTATCCCCATTGGAAACACGGAGGCATTATTCCCACAGCAATATTATTTGCTTACTATATGTCAAAGAGTTTTATCATCGCTTCAGTTCCTATTGCTATGTTATTAAATCCAGATATATCACCTACATATTGGCTCTCATGGCTTTTTCCTATTGCAAGTAGTATCTTTTTCTGAGATACCTCCCGCAGCATTAAAAACCTCACTACCCTATTCCTATACTATCCCCGCTGTAAAAAGTCCTCCGAATTATGAGACATCGGTCCCTAATGCAATGTTGTGTTTGGCATTATCTGACATACTCTCCAGTCTGCACCACATAAGAGTTATATCCTATTCCTATATTATTATCTCTATAAGATTTTCCCGCTTTGTGGTTTAAATAAACCTTTTCCTATACCGATGTTGGCACTTCCGTAGAGGTTTCCATTTTGCCAGAGTAAACAAGTCCTTCCCAATACTCAGATTATTGAATCACGTAAATACCGCTCCTGTTGTTTTATTAAAAGCATATATATTACCTCCATAGCTATATTGTTGCTCGCTGCCATATTCCCCACTCGCATATAATATAAGGTCATTTCATAGCTATATTATTCATTCCTGCAAGGTTACCATTTTGCAGTTGGAATAGCTGACTTCCAATACCTGTATTATTACCTCCTGTAAAGTCTCCATTTGGAAGATGAATTAAATCCAATACTATATTAGTACCTCCTGTAAATTGTGACCGTGCCTTAACCAAAATTGAACATTAAACTCCTGAGCTATATTGCTTCCTCACTGCATATTCCTCCATTATCCATAGTTAATATGCATGCCCAATAGCTGTATTTCAGATCCTGACTTATCGTTCGCCATTACCATATAGATATATCTTCCACACTATATTTCGCTCTCTGTAAGATCTGTGGTGTTTGCAAAAGCCCCCAAAAGTTTGCCTTCCGATTCCTATGTTATCACGCCCTGTCCCTAAGCTTTGTTTCCATTCCCACCTATCCCCTGCATCTTTGGGTAAGGTGGTTGCACAATCCTGGATGCGCCGATGATTCTACTGCTCTAAGGTCTTGTTCCCCACTACCGCCAAACTTCTGCCATGACGCTGCAGTGTGATTATAGAAGTAACTCGCGTTCTGCCACATCTACCAGCTTACCGGTGCGGTCTCAGGCAGGTCTCTTTTAAATGAGTAATGATGGCATGGTGGTCTGCCCCAAAGTGGGCAAGGTTAGTCATGGTTTTCATCTGATCTCTACGTGCGTGGGATAATCAGCCCTTTGCTCTCGCTCACCCCTGGCTCTATGTGCATAGTAGCGCGCGGTTCATCGGTATTTACCCCTATCATTCCCTCTTTACCTGTGCATTCGCTGTCACTGCAGACAGCACTAATGCTGATTAATCTTTTCATTGTGTTAGATATTTAAAAGTTATAATTTATTTACTATTCTTGTTCTGTTCTTATTATTATGTTCTTTTGTTCTGATACAAACCTAACGAAGTGGTTCGGTAGCCAAAGAACCAGATCAAGGCCTCCGGAAAGAAATGCTGAAAATATTTTCTAAGCCCTAAACCTTTTCTAACTCGCCCAACACCATTCCCAATGCTAAGCTCAAACAGGGAAAAGCTTCTTAACGGGCTTTATCCAATATTTTTAACGCTTTTTCTTTTCCGGGCGACTATCGTCCTATATAGGTGCGAACAAAAGAGGCGGTATTTTTCTCAATGGGGAAAAATACCGCCTTCTCAATATATAAGTCGTTATTTAGTCCTTTATCTGCTAATTGGCGTGTGTGTGTGTGTGTGTGGTGTTACGCACTTTTTCTGTATTTACCAAATATTTCTTCATCTTTTTGGTGTGTGTCAGTATTTTTGTAAATCTGCTTTTAATCAAATAATAGGGCAAGGTAGAAATGTTTTTGAATGTGCAAAACGATTAAATTACAAAAGTAGTATTTTGCTCTAAAATAGGACCCTGACGATATTCCAAGGGCAACTCCCTAAAAATGTCTCTGTGGGCTGTCCTCTCCTGATACTACCTGAACCTGTCAGAGACCTGCTGAGCATCAACCAGCTTTTCGGACTGAGCATAAAACACACGGGCTACCAGTGCATCTGCTGTATGGAGAACAAACCTATCTTCCGCATGGGCTTCTGCAAAAGAATGCTGAAAGTCCCTATGCCAGCGAAACCATCCTGAAACCAGAGCTTTCTAAAGCACACCTCGGTATAGAGGAAAGAGATTTGGAAATAGAAAAACAAATCCAGCTGCAGCCGCACATAGTCTATCTTGCCTGCACTGGCGATGTAAAAAGTAGGCGTAACCCGAAAGCCAAAGTCCCTACCCGATGGATAGACCAGGGGCGCTACCTTTGCCCTACCCATGAGGGACAAAAACCGCTACGAAGCAGGCATCATAGAAGCTGAACTACATCCCCGATAAAAACCAACTGGCGGAAGATGCTCCAAGATGAACGGGAAGACAATCTGGTTTATTAGACTTCAGGAATAAAAATAGAACATCTTTTCCCAAAAAGAAAGCAAGATGTTCGCCATTCATGAAGAAGATATCTGGAGGCTGGATTTTCCCTACACTGTTCAGAGAACATATCAACTTTTACACTGGATCAAAGTCCCTAATTTCGAGAGAATCTAAAAAGGAGTAAAGAGGCGAGTATCTCCATTTTGAGGGAGACCTGTTCATGAACATCCGAAACCACGAAGGCTGTGTGATGGAGCTAAAAATAGAAAAGTATATAGAATGTTCTATATACTTTTAGGTTGCTATCATTTACCGAAAAACTCTTTTATTTTATTTTTAATCCGCACAGAGAGGGTTCTTTGTAGTTTTTATCTTCATCAAAAATATTCGTAACCGTAGCCATATCCGTAACCGTAGCCATATCCGTAGCTGTAGCCTTGTTTTACATGATAGTCGTTATAGATAAGCCCCATGCTGTATCTCTCCTGGGTGATACTTCTCGGCTACCATTTTTCAGCATGTATTTCTCTGTATATTCATGTCTTATCACATAAACATTGGCATCTGCTAATTTCATTAACTCAAATGAATCTGCCACAAGCCCCACAGGCGGCAGTCTATGATGATGATCAATATTTTTCAGTTCTTCTGAAATCTCTGTTCTTATCACTCATCAGCAATTCAGATGGATTGGGCGGAATAGGTCAGAGGTTGCTACATCCAGCTGGAATGTGGTTTTATTAATGATTTCTCTATCTCAATATCCCAGAGAGATAATTTGAAATTCCATATTTAGTATCTATTTTAAAATCACCAAATATTTTAGGCTTTCTTAGAAGGTCCATCCCAAGGAGGATAGTTTTCTTACCACTAAGTCCTAAAACAGGAGCTAATATTGATGGATGCATAAGTCTTTTCCTTCACCACCTACGGATGATGTTACAAAGCAGGACTTTACTCTTTCCGTCCTCTTTGTAAAAGAAATCTAAGACCAGCTCTTACCCCTCTAAACGCCTCTGAAAATAGAAGATTTCGGCTGTTCCAAAAACAGTGAGGTTATTATGATGTGAACTTTTACCAATAACCCCAAGTGGAGGAATTTTCTGCACATTGGTAGCTTCTTTTTATAGACCTTACTTTTACTGTCAGGCAGTTCGCCTATCAATATGAATAATAATGGAATAAGCATGGGCCTATGATTATCCTATTTAAATATGGTTACATTGGGACCTATAGGCCTGTCCGAGATCTTTTGCGGGTCTATAATGGTAAGATCGGATTTGCTCGTTGCTAATCTTATTTGCGATTCAGCCTGTTTGGTGAGCAGGTATTATGGGTTGTTTCTATAATTTTTATACTCCGCTCGATATATATGTTGCGCTGGTTTTCAGGAAGGTGGATGAGCTCGGCTTCCGCTTCGGCAATACTCTTATTTATTCTTGCAATTTCTTGGCCATAGTTAGAGGCGTGAAATTTAGCCTACCATGAGATTTTGCTCTGGCTTGGCTTATGAGCCTATTAATCTCTCTCATCGGCTCTGAATCTGGAGTGTAAATCGATGCAAGCTCTATTCTCCTCGTAAAAAGTGCCCGCAGTTCAGAAACGGAAATACTAAAGAGTCTCATCTTGAATTCTGCAGAACCAGCATCTATCATGTCCTCAATATTCCTATTGATGGGGTTTCTAAGGGACGCAAAGAGAGTTCATTTTAAAGCGTAAAATCTACCTTTCTGGGCTCTAAATCCTGTGTATTTTCTTGAGTAGTTCTTGGTCTTTTTGCTCTACATTGAACAGTTTTATCTATTTTACGCGCATTAAGGTTATTTGCGCTGGAGTCAACTTTTCTAACAACACCAGATTATCATTAATCGTATTTTAGAGTGTTTCTATCAACGAGGCTCTGGGTCTTCCTTTCTTTTTCGATGAGGTTCTTCAACGGTTTGATTGAAAAATTAACCGTCTCCGTAAGTTATAACCTTGTTTAGAAATGATAATAACAGGTTGATCTCCTCATCAAACTGCACCGAAATGTTTGCCTGAATGTTCCTGACAGTAACATCAATGGTGTTTAGATTTCAATGATATTATCTAATGGAATGCTTTTATTAGGATTATTGATTATTTAAACCTTAAATTGGGGGATTCATACCATTGATTAACCGCGATAATTTTATTACTCGGGGCGCATACTCAGGAATGGTCTCAAATTCTTCAGTTTTATAATTATATAAATTATTGGAATGTCCTTCTTCAGGCAATACCACTTCATATTTTCCGTTTCCTTGCGGAATTAGGGTGATGGGGTATCCCACACTGCTGTAAATGGTTTTTATCTACTTCCAAAATCACAGGAAGATCATATTTATCCAAATAAGTTTCTCTCAAAAAGCCCTTTGGTGAGAATATCCACGAACAAATCTAATTTCTGAACCAGATACTCATTATGACTTCTTGACAGCAGCATTTATAAGAAAAATCCCATCTTGGTTACCTCCTGCCCCCAAATAAAGTTAATAGACTGATTAGGGAGTAAAATAGCTGCCGAAATTATTTGATATATAATGATAAATTTGAGGCGTATATTCTTTGGACATAATATCTGTGTAAATGAAGGATATAGCATAACCTAATGCTCCAGCAGAAACAATACCAGTTTTAATTATCCTTATAAAAATGCTGTATATCAAAATAAAACTAGAATGCCGCCTACTTTTCCTTTTGGGTTTTTCTTGTTTTTATTGTCGTATGTTTTCTGGAATCATATAATTATAATCTTGAGAATAAAGAGATATACTGTCATTGCAGTAGTGATTAGAATACTCCTGTTGTTATCGTCTGAATTGGTTCTTTTTCAAAGCCGTGCAGATTTCGTGGTCTTTGTATTAAGATAGATTTCATCCCATTTTGGAATCCAGTAATAAGGGAGTTCATGACATCATCTCTTGTTAAATCCAATTTTACTATTTTTATTCCTCCGGAAGTTTTCTATGGAGCATTATATTTTTCCTGTCAATGGTTCTATTAAGTCCGCCATTCATTGCTAAGGCTTCTGCTTGATGGTTAAGGTCTGCTTATAGGCTACCTTCTCGCCTGTCATTTCTGTGGTTTCTATGTCGCCCAAGATATAATATCTGATACCATCTATATTGAGTCTTACCTCTGATTTTCCTTCTAGAAATTTTCATTTACTTTCTGCTGTATTTCGTGGTGATCTTCTAAGGTACGCCCTTCCGCTTTCACAAATCTATCCCAAAGATATTCACATCTCCCTTAGAATCAACCTTTAATCCAGTAAAATAATAGTTACCATTTCCACCTGTCTGTAACACCTCCCTCTGTGTTTGTTGTTGCCTCCTCCCCAACACCTGATGCGCTCATTGCAACTGTTCCTCCTGGAACACTACTTCCCGAAAGTATTATAACTTGAATAAAACTGAGCCGCATCTCCTTTTGGAGTGGTAATAATGTTAGAGACAAAATATCGTTTTTAGTAACTCTATAAGTAGGTACATTATATGGAACCAGCCCTTCTGAATTAATCTGTAAGTTTTCATTTGGCTGAAGATATTTTTATATCCTTTGTCCCTATACAAGAACTAAGTATACCTGCCAAAAGCGCCAAAATTACAATCTCTCTCTCATTAGTATCTTTTTATTTTACAAAAATAGCTATTTTTATGCTTATTTTCTCAATTTCAATATTATATTTGGGAGATACGCTCCTATAAATCCTAAACTTAGAACGATAGCCATCAACATATTTATCTCTATGTGTCTTAATAAATATGTAACTAAAATAATCCCTAAATAGTATAAAATTATATAAAAAGTTACTCCCTTATGAGATAGTCCTAAATTCAGCAGTCTATGATGAATATGGTTTCTATCGGCCTCCAAAGGGGAGTTTTTGTTTAATAAACGGATAATGATAACGCTCAGGGTATCTATGGTCGGAAGAATTAGTATTGCAAATGCTATCACTGGGGCTGACTGCAAATGGTAATGCGGAGCATCAGGATTATCTTTACTTATAAAGATCTATAAAATAAAATGCTGTGAAAACCAACAGGAAGCCAATAATCATAGAACCAGTATCTCCCATGAATATTTTTATTTTTCTTGTCGGACAAATTATAATATAAAAATCCGATCAGTGCTCCTATAATAATGACACACAACATTACCATAGGATAATTATATTCTCCCAAATGATAATAACTCCACCCAAAGAGAGGAACAGCATATAATAGCAAAAGAACCTGCCAGACCGTCTACTCCATCAATTAAATTGAAAGCATTAATCATCACTACAAAACACGATAATACTAAGAATCACACTCATTAAATAATTAAGCTCATATATTCCAAAAAGCCCAAACATACTTCTCAGCCTGACATCAGAGCCTATGACAATCATCACAGCGATAGTAATCTGGGCAAAAAGTTTTTATAAGCCCTTATCACCACTATATCATCCATAACACCAATATAGAGCAGGATAACCAATGCGGGAAACGAAATTTATACGACTCAAAAAGCTCATAGGCAAAAAATAGGAGCGCATATCCTATTAGTATAAAAATAGCTATACCACCAAGATTAGAACTTTCCTATCATGTGAACTCCTTTTCCTTGGCTCATCCATCAGGTTTTTTCTATGGGAGATTTTCAAAATAACTGGAATTGCTGCATAGGTGAGTCCTAATGATATTAAAAAGCAAATATCAATTTCAAAAATAAACACTGTAGACTCCTTTGGAGTTAGATTGTATGATTTCTTCCATATGTTTTTATATTACCAAGATAATTTTCATATATATAGTTATACGCTGCTTTTTGGAGCCTGCATACTTGCATAAACGAAATAATAAAATACTACAAAACAGACCATACTAAAAGTGCAATGATTTTTCAATGCGTCCTTTTGTATTGCCGCTATAATATTAGGAATAGCCATTAGTAATAAAAACAACAAAAATACAGAAAGCCTGAAGAAAAACAGGACTTCCTCTAAATATAAAATAAAAACAAATTCCCAAAACACTTCTGTTTCTCATATACTCATAATATGGTTTTTCACACGCCTCCTTATTATATGTTTGCAGTAAGTATATAGAGATAAACGATGTCATGAAAAGCTTGATGCTTCCCGAATTAGCCTGATCTGTCATCTCCCTATGCCTGAAATCCACTATCAATGCTTCTGAAGGAATCAGCCAATCAAGCAGCGAAATATCATTTATAAATTTCAAATGGAGACAATACTATACTCCTGAAACTAATAAAAAGTATCCTAAACAATTCAAAGGAACTAAAACCAACCAATAAGAAATCACAAATACAAAAGCTGAGTGTGAAATCCATTGCAAATATATCATAAACATAAGTTTTCTCTTTCTTATATAAGAAAATGATACTATTCCCATAGCTACGCCCTTGCCGCATATGCCCTCCATCACTGGTAAAATAACTAGGAAATATATATACATAGCATGACTCAAGGCAGGATCACAACTGAACTCTGGAATGCAAAATACTTTTAAGCTTATGGATATAATTGCTATGATGAATGTAAATATATATGGGGCATCTAATACATACACTGTTTTACCAAGAAGTGCATAAAGCCATTCAACCCTAAAAAGTGCTCTTTTACTATTAAAAACTCTGAAAAGACACCTCCTCTCCCACATAGTCATATATTCTCGAATAAATAGGAGTGAGTCCGCTCCGCTAAATTTCCTAAATCCTATAAGATTACCATCACTGCCACTATATCCATGCCGATTTATAACTCTTATTATTATAAACTTCCATAAAAGCATACAATGAGAGTTAAGATAAGTGCCGTAATAAAAACTGGATGTAGGAAATGTATCATTTTTCTTGATTATTTCAGTATTTTTCTCAAAAGCCATTCCCTGCCTATACAATAAATAATATACTACTTAATTGGCAAAGATACGAGATAATTCTTACCAAAACGCTTATAATTAAGAATTTCTATCAAAGATATTTTCTTTCTTTTTATGAATTTTCTCCAGTTCTGTTGACATTTTTCAGTATAAATTATCATCTTTCACAAAAAGCCAAATATGCTAAATAAGAATAAACCGCCTCCATTGTCAAAATCCTTTCAATGCTTGTTTTCATTAGAATATTGAGATTTTTGGAACGCTTCTTCCACATCTTTCACGGCTTTTAATAAATCCAAACCTTTTTCCGTGGGTGTTTCGTAATAGAATCCTGTCGTTCAAGATATTGATAATGATAATTCTGAGTTTGGGCTAAAGTTTTACAACCCAACAAAAGCTGTGGAACAAGCTGTATATCCTCAAAAATGCACTCCTTTTTAAATCGACTTATTTTTCAAACAAATACCTTTTTAAAAGTTTATTACAAGCAAAATACCCCAAAGTCCGAAAAACAGAAAGATTTTTGCCAAATCTATCTTCTCTGGCATATTAGGAACTTGAGTGAGTTTTTTGAACGATTTTTCCGTTTTCATCCACCTTCTGAAGGTTACAGATTACCATTTCGCATCGTATTTCTTGGCGAAAATACATTTCCTCAAACTATATCCGCTGTAACATAATCATCACTATCCACAAAGCCTATATACTGCACTGTTCGCCATATCAAAACCGAGAAATTCCTCGCATCGCTCAGCCCTCCATTTCCTTCACAAAAGATTTTTATTTTATCTGGATATTTGGTCTGAAATTCATCTCATAATCTGCCTAGAATTGTCCTGCTTCCATCATCTACGACAATGATTTCCATCCTCAAAGTCTGATTTACCAACGAATCAAGACATTTTGCAAGATACTTTTTCTACATTATAAACAGGAACGATGATAGATACTTTCTTCATAATCTTATATTAAAAACCTTTTATTCAGTTCGCCTCTTTTCGCGTTTTCATAGTCTTCACGGGAACAAGGAATCCATTTTTCACCTCATTTCCTTCGCAAAATACCACAATCCGCTGAAAGTATCTCTTTTAAGCTAAACCCTATTGTCTATCAAAACCACAAAAGTATCATAATCGCTCTTTTGGATGTGTCCTTTGGATATTTATCCTTCTATCAAATACCAAAAGCATCTGCGCCATAAGCTGATGATTCAGAGCGCTTTCGAATGAATATTAAAATTAAATCACCCGAAAGTTTTCAGATTTTTCGCTCAGTCTATTTCTTTCACATACGGCACAGATTTCGCGGCGGTTCAGCCCATTTACCTGCGGATTTGTGAGAAAAGCCTCCGAAAAACTCTCCACAGCATCACAGTTGAGCGTAACCATATCTGCCCTGCGGAAAAAGGCTCTGCCCTCTCCGTCGTATTCATCATATCAGCAAGACGAAGAACATCAAATCCACTTCATTCATCAGTTTTAATAAAGCGACTTCATTCAAAGTGCCTTTGATAGCCCAAAAGATGAAAAATTTTCACAAAGCTTCTTTCGTTAAAATCTTGTAGTAAATAGTTCGCCTCGAAAACCTCTTCTCCTTCGTTTGAAAGAGAAGCTACATTAGATATATGGGCATAGTTAATGCCTTTCTGATGGAAATTTAATGCTGAAAATAAGGCGTAAGACAAATCCACGTTCCTCCGATGACAACTGGAACTGCATTTTATTATAACAAAATGTAAGTTTCCTCCAAAACATATCGCGTATCAGCCTGAGTTTTACCCGAAATAAGCTCTCTCTAAATCACAAATAGGAACTTCAAAATCGGACTTTGAAAGCCTATAAAGGTATTTTCGAGGTTTGCCAAAAGCATTCGGCACAACAGCCTGTCCCCCGCCCCCTCGGTAATCGAAACAAAAAGCAAAACAATACTGCCCTCTCTCATTTCATTGCTAATCAAGCTCCCGAGCTGCCAGTTTTTCAGTCCTGATTTCACTTGGCGGGACAATAAAATCACTGAAATATCATAAAACCAACGAATATCGAGCAAAGATAAACAAAATATAAACATTTCTAAAAGGAGCTTTAAATTATATTTAATATCTTTGCGCCAGCAAAAAGGGTGCTGTAAAGGCGAGATCATACCCAATGAACCTGAACAGGTAATGCTGTTTTAGGGAAGTGTTTGACTTTTACGATTGTGTTCTCTTATCGCATCCTTTTTATTCTCAAAATTGTTTAACTATTATTGAAAGAATGAAAGGAATTATTTATTGAGGGCTGATGCGCTAGCTCTATGTCCTACGCACAGGCAGATTCTGCCAAAGTCGAGAAAATCGAAGCGGTTAATTTCACCAAACGGCTTCCCGTCACCAAAAGAAAATCATCCCGTAGTGGAAGAAATTTAGCCCAGATCTCGGGCAAGACCTTCCGATGCTCCTCATCAGACTTCTGTCCTCTCCTCATCAACACTGGGAACGAAGTGGGCTACTCGATTTTTAGAATTCGGGGCGTGGCAGGAACTTCTATCAATGTGATGATGAACGGCGTTCCGTACAACGACAGCGAATCACAGGGGACTTTCTTCGTAAATGCTCACGATTTATAGTTCAGCTTCTCAAGTTTTGATTCAAAGAGGCGTGGAAGCACATCCAACGGGGCGGCGGCTTCGGAGCGAGTGTAAATATCATCACCAAGCAGAGGAAAGCTGCCATATTTCCGAACCGACCAGTCCTATGGTTCTTTTGATGCCAGAAAACACTCTTTGCGAGGCTGGAACAGGAATTTTCTTCACAACAAATTCTCCATCATGGCGAGATATTCCATCATAAAATCAGATGGATACATGAACAGGGGCGACCTCTGACCTGCGGTCCTACAACATCACCGCTTTTATTCAAACTGAAAACGAAACTAGAATTTTTGGCTTTCGGCGGCAAGGACTTACCAATCATGGAACGGAATAGATGAAAACACTTATAAAATCAACCGGAAATCAATTCCTCTGGGCAGCAATCTACCAAGGGGCAAACATCGTGAAAATTTCTCACGATAACGAAACGGACAATTACCAGCAAAAACCATTATCATCTTATTCTAAATCCAAAACATTAGCAATCACTGGGATTTTGGAAACTACCCTTCATTACACCAAAGGAAAAGGTTTCTGAAACTACGAAAACAAGACCAAGACCCGATAAATACAATATTCTGAATTCTGAAATCATAAAACAGACCTCATCAGATGACTGGACAATGATTTTTATGGAATAGTTGCGTATATTTATGGGAAATATAACAACTGAAAATCAACCTCAGCGGGCAAGGAAACCAATACCAAGGAAAGCATTTCAGGAATATGAGCTCGGCGTTTTGGGCTGCCGCAGATTCCTTTGAGCATGAGTATTACCGAAATCATTCCGGTGAAAAACGACCTTTTCTTTCTTCGGAAAATTCATTTATTCTTTGAATAATTTGAGGCTTTTGGAGATTGACAATTTGAACATATCTATCACAATGCCAGAGTTTTAGAATATTTCAAAGGAGAAGGAGGCGATTTCAGCCGAGCGTTCAATTTCTAAATCAAAAACGGGGGTAACTGAATTTTTAACTACGGAAAAATCTAGTTTCTCCTACGCACTGGCTCACCGAGAGCCGAGCCGAAAGGACAGTATTTCTAAAAATGATATCCAGTACGAAACGCTCCACGACTTTTTGAGCTGGGGCTGGAGCGGAAAATTCTTTTCTGTTTTTGCGAACCTCTACTACATGCACTATAATAACCAACTGGTTTTCAGTGGCAAAATTGACAACACAGGCGCTTTCATCGAGAAGATTCAGGAAATCTTTCAGAAGAGGCGTGGAATTTGGCTTTTAATCTAAAAACCCATCAAAAACATTCAAATTTTTAGCTAATGCGACTTGGAGCGAAACAAAAACCTTAATTTCTCATGTAAAAATGGCGGAGCGCTGGAAAACCTAGGAACTACGAGCTGCTCTTTTCTCCGAAATTCATCAGTAATATGTCGAGTGTGTCTTATCAGCTGAAAAACTTTTAATTTTCGGTATTCAAAACCACTAATTTGTCAGCGGGCAGTATCTGGACAATACTCCAGACACTTGCAATTCCTGATTATAATCTTTTGGATTTCTTGGCTGGTTATAAAATTAAGCTTAAAACATCATCTGAACTGAATCTTTTATTTCAACCTCAATAACCTCCTCAATAGAATGTACATGACCAAAAGGACATGTCTGTGATGGAGCCGCCTATTATTTCCCCACAAGCAGGGACAGTTTCATGCTGAGGAATGACTTGGGTCGTAAAATAATATTTATTTTTGTCTATTTCTGAATTTAGATGCTTTCTACCGAAACTTGATGTTAATTTTCATAAATTTGAAAAATAAATTTTAATATTATGAAAATTCAAACCTTATTGGGCTAAAAGAAGCCGACTGCCATAGTGAAAAACTGAATGTCCTTTTAGCTAATTATTCTGTTTTCTACGAATACGCACGGTGCCATTGGAATGTGAGAGGTGAGCATTTTTACTCTTCCTCTAAATTTGAAGAACTATACAATGGATTGATAGACAAAAATCGATGAAATTGCAGAAAGAATCCTCACATTGAGTCATGTGCCGACTACAACTTTTCTGATTATCTAAAAGTTTCTGAGATTAAAGAGAGCAAAGAAGTTCATGACGGCAAAGAAATGTATAGAAAACATCCTGCTTTCGCTTAAAAATCGTTATAGAGCTTCAGCGGGAACTTGAATATTACTGAAAAGCAAATGATGAAGGAACCAACGCGATTGGTAAGTGGTTACATCACAGAACGGGAAAAAGAAATCTGGATGTATAATGCTTATTTAGGGCAATAAATTTTATCAATAATGGCGGTTTTTCTGCCATTATGTATTTTTGCAAAAAGTTATATTTTGTGAAATACAAACATCTGAATGCCTCACAACCTATCGGTATTTTTGATAGTGGAGTCGGTGGACTTACAAACGCAAAGAAATAAAACGGCTTATGCCTCAGGAAGATTTTTATATACTTTGGGATACTAAGCATCATCACCGAGAACAAATCAAAGAGGCTATCATCAACTATTCAGTAGAAATCGCAGAATTCCTCTTGAAACAAAACTGCAAAAGCTATTGCAGTGGCTTGTACCACAGCAGCTTCCAACGCATTGAAGGAAGTAAAAAGAAGTGTAGTGAGAGACAGGGGCTCTTGTTTTTGATGTGATTAGTCCTGTTGCGAGTTGCCTACGAAATACACCAGAATGTGAGGCGTAATTGCGACAAAAGCTAACCATCAACTCTAAACTATACAGTAGTAAAGAAATATAATAAATTCATCAATGTGCAGAACTCGCATCCCCTTCTTGTGCTCTATAGAAGAGGGGTTTATCAATCACCCTATTTCCCGCAGCATCATATACAATTATCTGTCTCACAACAAGTTAAAAAGATATAGAAACACTCATCTTGGGATGCACGCATTATCCTTTGCTCATGGAAGAAATCAAACAATACTACGGCACAAGAGTAAGAGTAATAGATCTCCCAATATTGTTTCTAATTTTTATGCAGCATACCCTTGAGAAATATGATTTGCTCCTAGTCAACCCTCATCCAAAGTATGAATTTATGTTTCCGGATATAACCAAAATTTCTCAGAAAATATCTAAAAATTCTTTGGAAACAAAATAGATTTGGAACTAAAAACCTTATAAATAAATGATTACCATAATTGCCTTTCGGAGCAACGAATTAGGGAAGACAATCAACTGCTGTGGCATCTTCCAGAAGATTTTATATTTCATGACTTTGGAACATCCTATAATTGTAGGCAGAAAAACCTACGAAAGCATTGGAAAGCCCTCCCCAACCAGCGCAATATTGTAGTAAGCAGGAAAGAAAAACTGGTTTGAGGAAGGAATTCTTATCGTTCCTTCCGCAGAGGATGCTATCAAACATGCTAGAAAAATTAACGAACAGATTTTCATCATCGGAGGCGGAAACATCTATGAACAAACCATAGACTTGGCTGATTGTCTGAAAATCACAAGTGACTTCAGACAGAAGCTCGATGCATCCAAAAATAGATGAAAATATCTGGCAGAAAAACTGATGAAATCCATCACCCAAAAGATGAAAAACACGCATACAATTTTTCTTTTCAAACTTGGGAAAGAAGGAAATAATTTCTTCTGAACTAATAAATTTCATCTGAAAATTCTATTCATTTTTATCAAAATCCCGATTAGAAAGGATGAATTGGCTCTGCTGTGATTTCTTGATAAAAATCAACCGCTTCCGTAATCTATGCTTTTCCCTGTTTTCAGGTGAATTTATTATAGATTCTTCATCTAAATTTTGTAGCACGTCTATCAGCAGCTCCATCCTTCACGATGCAGAAAAATATTGCGCCTTTTTGACCATCATATCTCGGGAATCCTCTCGTGTGAATACAGATTTCCAATGCTTTGACAATTCTACGGATTTATTTTGCTTCCAGCGGTATAATAGAATATTCTCTGACGGCGTTTTGCGATTATATATAAACAAAACTATCCGCTAAAAACAACCACCAGCATACATTTTAGGGGCGGTTGTACGGGATAAACCTCATTTTCCGATCTGGAAACTCCTGCCATATCTTTCTTCATAAACCACACTGTAGGCACATTATCAGGAAGATAGAAAACAAATCGGTAATGTATGAAAACATTCTCTTTTTGAAGCAGATAATAATTGGTAGAGAGCAATGGCTCGGTATGAAAGTAAAAATTTCCTTTTCCGTGTTTTACTTTTGTACTCGAAATTTTGCCCCAACCACCACTCCATTAGAAGCCGCATATCCTAAAATCTGATGATTACTACGGATACTATCAACAGCGATATTATAGAGCAGTTTGTCTACAACTATGCTGACTCCAATTTGTATCAGTAAAATAAAGTGTAACTTTTTCATCAGTTTCTTCAAAATCTATCCTATAAGTAGAAATATCCAAAAGAATCCGATGTGAGTAACTAGTGTTTCTAGAAAACACCAAAACATCTGCTTCTTCGGATTGTTTTCAGTATTTTTCAAGATTCTTTGTCTAATTCCGGCTGTATCAGCAGTATATTATGCTTTTCCACTTTTGCTGGTAGTATATCCGTACGGAGAAACATTGCTTTCTCTATTTATTCTGAAACAAAAGCTGGAGCTTCCATGAGAAAACATAAAGCCCAAATGGGGATTTTTCCCTTTTATATCGTAGTTTTGTTCCAACTGACCACCTCTGTTTTATCCAATTCTAAAAAGTAAACAAAACCAAAAACAGCAGCTAAGATAATTCCGTATATTTTAATAGTCTTACTCATAATTATGGTAATTATCTCAGTTCCTTATATTATATTTCTAATTTCGTATTTCGGCTCATCTATTTTGAATTCATACCAGACATAGTCCATCAGAGCTATTTCTTTGAAACCCTGCTATATCTGCTTTTTGTATTTCAGCAATATAGTCTTTATTAGTTTCTCAGGGTTCCATTCTATGATGTCGGTCCAGCTGTTTCAAAATCCAAAAGGAAATGGTAGCGCACCGCCGAGCGGATAGTCTTTCTGGCGTTCGTATTTAGCGATAGTTTCGGGAAAATCAACTTCAAGGAATATTCTCCACAACATCTTCTACGGGATTTCCAATTTTGTATTTTCTTTTGCAAAGAACAAGTTTCCTTTTTCTTTCAACCAAAATTTTATGATAAAATACAATACCACACCGACCACAATTACCGCCAGAATTTAAACACTATTTTCCAAGGCTTAATAGCATTCGTGTTTTCTAAAATCACCGAAGAGATATTCTAGAATCTTTTCAAAGCCTGCGGGCTTTATTTTTCCCAAAAGCTGATTTTTTGGGCTGGCTTTTCAGAATAATCACTCTCTTTCCTTTGTATTTTGATTGGAAATCAGGAGTGATTTTTAGGATAAAAAGCTCATTATCGGTTTGAATACCCAAGCTCAGACAGCGAATCACGGAAAACCATATTCTTTTCGGGCGTTTTTGACCTCAACTTTTGGAATACTTTCCACCTGCGCTGAGCCGCGAAGAACAGCGAGAATATGAAAACCTTATTCATCCGCCCGATGCTGTCTATCTCCGTTAAATCCATTTTCTCTATGCAGGTCTGTACGACTGTCATATACATAAAACCCTGAACACAAAGAAATAAAATTACTCATGATAAAGGGAAATAATTATTATTAAAGGATAAGCCATTGCACCAAACACCAGAGTAATAGAAAAGTTTCTGCATCGACATATTAAGACTTAATCCTAAACTAAGTATTATGACGAACACTAACATAGCAAAGGCATAAACTACAACCTGCTGTAATATGTATAGTATCACTGTTGTTCCTAATATTTCCAAAAAGAGACTTTTTTGGTTATATTGTTGATAAGAAAAACTGAGAACGAATAGCATAACTCAACGAGCTGAAAAAGCTTTTTCTCTGAAATAATCATAAATTAGGAGAAATTAACAACATTCGTCATCACAGGGGTCAAGAATAGTAAAGAAAGGAAAGTCCTTGGATACGATATACGTCGCGGTGATAACTAAGCCCATAAACTGCAAGTATATTGGAAATACTATAAATACAAAACCTAGAATAATTTAAATATTTTCCCAATATCACATCAGACAATATTTCATCTCATCTATATGCTATGTTCTT
>BNJT01000423.1_pt1 | contig 48678 bp, 88 predicted proteins | sample 8540491 | NCBI WGS metagenome assembly BNJT01 (sample SAMD00202455, study PRJDB9452) | human saliva metagenome | host: Homo sapiens | reverse complement strand
CAACTCTCTTTCAATTTTTAATTGTTTACTAAAAATTATAAACTTTTTAATCGAAAGTGTCAACAAAAAGTTTTCTACTTAAATAGTTTATGAAATAAAAAGTAAAAAGAAATTATTTGACAGTAAAAAAATAAAAAGTTATATAATGAACTTAATAAAAAAATCGTGAATTGAGGAATGATATTATAGAAAACTATGTTTAAAAATAATGATTTAACTCAAGGTAAAATTTGGAAGGTTATTTTTGAATTTTTACTTTGCCTATATTTTTAGGAACATTATTTCAATCTCTTTACACAACTATAGATGCCATCATAGTAGGAAAGTTTGCAGGTAAGGGATGCCTTTGCTGCCATTGAATCAGTTATGAGTTTTCAAAGATTACCTGTAAGTTTTTTTATTGGCCTTTCATCAGGAGCTACTATTATCATTTCTCAATATTTTGGTGCAAAAGAAAAAGAAGATGTTTCTAAAGCTAGTCATACAGCCATGCTATTTGCCATAGTTGGAGGATTAATTTTATCTATATTAAGTTGTATTTTATCACCTTACTTCATAGGTCTTATTAAAGTTCCTCAAAAGATATTCCATGAAGCCTATATATACACTTTTATTTGTTTCAGTGGTATGGTTTTTCTATGATATATAACATAGGTTCAGGTATCTTAAGAGCCTTAGGAATTCCAAAACGCCTTTTTCATATTTTAATACTAGCCAATATCTTAAATATAGTGTTAGATTTAATTTTTGTAATTAAGTTTGATTTATCAGTTGTAGGAGTTGGACTTGCCACATTAATTTCGCAAATTGTAAGTGCAATTTTAATCTTTGTTGTATTGATGAGAACTAATTTGGATTGTAGAATTTATATAAAAATTAACTTTTCTATAAAAATATTTAAAGAAAATCTTTGTATTAGGTTTGCCTATTGCGATACAATCAGTTATTTATCCTATTGCCAATACTACTATACAAAGTAAGATAAATATGTTTGGTGTAAATAGTATAGCTGCTTGGGCTATTTCAGGTAAATTAGATTTCTTAATATGGTCTGTTTCAGATGCCTTTTGTATATCTTCTTCAACCTTTGTTGCACAAAATTATGGAGCTAAGAAACATCATAGAGTTAAGAAAGGGATTATATCTTCTGTAATTATGTCCATCTCAATGATATTAGTTATAAGTATAACTCTGTTTATTTGGAGTAAAGATTTAGCACCTTTCCTTATAGAAGATAGAGAAGTTATAGAATTGACTTCAGAAATTTTTAAATATACTAGCACCTTTTCTACTTTATTTATACAATTGGAGATGTATTAGCTGGAGCTATAAGAGGGCTTGGAGATACTTTCTATCCTATGTTAATAAACATATTTGCAATTTGTATTGTAAGGCTTTTTATGGATATTTTTTGTCTTCCCTTTAAATCCTACATTCTTTATGATATTATATGGATATTTGATTTCTTGGACAGTAAACACAATTGCTTTTTCTTATCTATATTTATAATAAATTTTCCTTGTCCATTTTCTTTATCATTAATAAAATTAATCTCTTTAAAATCTCACTACTTTCATAGTATTCTCTTATATATTCCTTCCATTTTTCCAGTATAGAACTGTCCACTATATAAGGAATTCCATCTTTCAAAACCTTTAACAGTACCATAATAATGAGAATTTCTTTATTTAACATACTATTTTCTCTTTTTACCATTTACATATAGCTTAAAATTATAAATTTTCATCAAGGAATGTCCTTTTTAAAAACTTTTTCTAGTTTTCCATTTTTAAAACAAAAGGTACTCATTATCTTCAATATTTTTTTGTATCATTATTACTTGCTTTTTCTTTTAAATTAGCTTTTTCTTTGTTCAAAAGTTTTATATAACTTTTAATTCTTTATCAACTTCTTTGTCAATCTTAGCATAAAATCAAAGTTCTTTTTTCAGTTTTGGAATGGATGAGCATTATTATCAAAAATAGATAACATCAAAATAGAATAATAAAATTTTTCTCAGAAATTTCTCATCCCACTAAAATTATTGTTTTATACATTTTTATAAACTGCTTCTTAATTTACTTCTCCTTTCATCATAGAATAACTTTTTCCTTCTTCTTTGTCATTGATATGATCTTTTTTTCTTTATCTGCCCATTTCTTAATATCCACCCTCTCTCCTTCTCACATATTTGTTTGGGCATTTATCTGGAAAAATAAACCCCATTTTATCATCTTATAGAAAGCTTGTTTATACTCTCATAGTTAAATATTCTCCTTGTTCCAAATCATCTTATAGTAACCTTATTCTAATTGTCCACCTTCATAGTATTCCCCGCCGTTCCATCATATTCCTGGGTCATTAACTTGAACAGCTGAGCAAACTCCCACCATTAGTTATTACCCGGGTTATGATAACCATCGTCTCATCCCTTAGTTTTTCTACAAGTTTCTTTTGATTTTTTTACTACAGTGTTTATTAGAGATTCCATTTCATCGGAAAATTAAAAGAAACATCTTCTTTCATATGGCAGAGTTGAGTTGATTTCTTTCATTTTATAGATTGAACCCTGCACTTTTAGTATTTATTAAACATGTCCAAATTTCCATCTCTAAGTCCATTGTTATATCTTTCTTTAATTTTAACTCTCCATCTGTGTAATATTCCCATATATTCTCCATCACTATCCATTTTATAGTTTTTGATACTTGAAATTTTTCCATTTTCATAATAGATTTTTCTAGTCCATTTTTATCAGAAAATGACTTTTTTTTTTCACTGTCAGCATTTTTTGATTTCTTCAATAGTATTACAATATATTGTGGCTCAGTTATAGTTTTTCATAAAATCACCTTATGCATAGAATTATTGTTTTATTCCATTTTTATGGATATCTGTTTTAATTAACTCCTTTCTTCATAGAAGAATGTTCTTTTTTGCTCATCATTTATAAGTTCTTTACTTTTTTTGACTATTTTATATTATTCAGTAAACTCTCCATCTATTATATTATTCTTATAATTTTTTACATGTAGTACTTTTCCATTGCTATATATAATCTGTGTTTTCCTTCTCTTGAATCGTCAAAATAGTGAATTTCATTTGATAAATTACCATTTCTGCAAAATCTCTAAGCCTTCTTTTCCTTTATAATAAGTTGAATTTCTTCATTGCTTTTTCCCTTTGTTGGTAAGTTCTTAACAATTCGTTACAAAATCATCATCCATTAAGTATAATTTTTGAGTTCTGAATAGTAAATTCTAGCTATCATTGAAGTTTGTATCTAGTACATTTTTTTTCATCATTGATATGATTTTTTCATTTTTATCAAAACCAAATAGATAGGTATTGTCCCCTAATACTTTATCTGCACCAAGACATTCATAGATAGAGTTTTAAAGTATTTTTTATTTCTTTAGAGTTTAACTTTTAATTTTTTATCTATTTCAGCATAGTGGTTATAAAGCTCTTCACTCTAAATGATGAGCAGAAGCACAGAAAATATAGATAACATTAAAATTAAAGAATTAAAATCTTTCATAAAATCACCCTATGTATGGAACTATTGTTTAACACCATTTTATAAACTTAGTTTTTATTAATTTCCTTTTTCATCATAGAGTGACCTCCCTACTTCTTCACCATCTATGAAAGTAAGCTCTTTCACAGCTCCATTTCATAGTACTCAATGTCTTCTCCGTTGCATTTTGTCTCATCAACAAAAGAAATCTCTAATATCTTCCACATTTAGGATAATATTCAATTGAATCGCCATTTAACGTTTTCCATCAACGCTACATTTTTCCTAAAAGTTTTTCCATCTGGATAATATTCAAAATACTCTATTACGGGTTTTCCATCAGAGAAAAGCTATTAGACATAATATTTCCATTTCTAGCATAAATTTGTTCTTTTATTATTATTTTATCTTTAGTTAGAATTTTTGTTTAACATTCCCATTTGGATAAAAAGTTGAATACTCCATTTCATTTCCATTTAATATTCTTCTTTCTTTTAAAGTCCCATTCAGTGTACAAATATCTTGTTTTACAAGTTCTCCATTTTTAGTATTTTTCAATATCTCATTTTCTTTATAAACACTCATCTTCAAGTCTGATATCGCCCTTTAAAAATAGTTCTTCCATTTAACTTACCATTTCATCATAGGATTTTGCTTCACCCATTCATTTTATCGTTTTATAATTAACTTCTTCTTTTAATATTCCCATTTTCATAATATCTAATAACTAAGACCCTCAATTAGATTATTTTTATAAGGAAAAATTGATTGAATATTTCCTTCTATAATAGCTTATACTATTCCCATTAAGAACTCCTTTTTGTCATACATACGATATCTTTTTAAAAGTTTATTTGGGAAAATTTACTCCTCCTATAGAGTAAGAAGTATCCAAATCATAATTGGCATAACTTATGGAGAAAACTAGCATTATCTTTCATAGCTTTAACTAAAGTAGATTTTATAATTTTTCCATCTTTATAGATTATAAAACCTGCACTCTTTCCATTTTTAAGAAAGGTCTTTAAATTCTCCATTTCTCATACCTTCCTTATATGAACCTTGTATTTTTGTTTGTCCATTTTTATAGTATTCTGTATATTTTCCATTTCGTGAGAATATCTAAGTTTTCTGTTAATTTCCTTCTTTGATATATGCTAATATCACTATAATAACCTTTTGTATACATTTCCCATCAATACAGTTTATATCTATAGCGAGATTTAAATTTTCATCATCAATATCTATAGAAACGCAATTTTCATCATTACTATTATAGTTAATAAGCTTTCCTTCTTCATCAAATTTTTGTGCAACAGTAGTATTGTGTGCTGTTTCTATTGTTTTTAAAGCTTCAGTAACTACACCGTCTTCCAACTCGAAATTTGAATTCTCCATCACTAAAGACATTTTCTTTAATCCTCTCAATTTCTCTAAATTATCTTTTTAAGATATTCTTTCTTATAATCATTTTTAATTCTTCTTGAACTATTTTATCAGCCTTATTTCTAATATTTTGAAGTTCTGCTTCAGTTTTTAAAGGTTTTCATTTAATATTGAAAAGGTAAAAATATTAATACTAAAACTTTTCTCATACTTAGCCCCCGAAATTATTGTTTCACATTATTTCTAGATTTGTGTTTTGATTAAATTCCTTTTTCGTCACACCATTCTCATAGTATTCTATAAGTTCTCCTTTCAGCTTTTCCATTGATAAATTTTTCTTTTTGTAAAAAGCTTTCCACTTGGATAATACAAAAAAACATATCCCCATCAATTTTATTATTTTTTTGTAGTTAGCCTTTCATTTGTATCATACCTTCAAAAGGTTTCTAAAGCTTTTCCTTCTTTTTACCATCTATATAATTTTTCTTCTACAATTTTTTTCCATTTTTCTAAATATTCTAAAGATTTTCCTTGCCTAATTCCATTTTTCATAAGTTGTTTCAGAAGAAATTTTTTTCCACTTTCATAAAATTCTTTAAATTTCCCATGAAGTTCTCCATTCACATTATAAGGCATAGAAATTCTAGTTTTTCCATTAGGATATTTATCAGTCCTTGCTCCTACAATATCTCCAGTTGCAGCTCTAAGAAATGAAGACATATCGGCAAATTCAAAAGCTATCATCTAATTCATCCTTTATCCTCTTCACTTAAAGTACTTTTTTTATGATTTCTTTATCTTTATAAAAACTGAACCAAGATACTTATTATTTTCTGAATAGAACTTAAATTCACCATCTCTTAAATCATCTTTTTGTAAGTTCCTTTTACTTTTTATTTGTCCATTTCTATAATATTCAGTAAACTCTCCATCTATCATATTATTCTTATAATTTTTTTACACGAAGTACTTTTTCCATTGCTATAATAATCTGTAGTTTTTCCCTTCTCTTGAATCGTCAAAATAGTGAACTTCATTTGATAAATTACCATTCTCAAAAATAGATCTTTCTTAGTCCCTCTTTTTCCTTTTATAATAAGGAATTTCTTCATGCTTTTTCCCATTTTCATAGTAAGTTCTAACAATTCCTGTTACAAAAATCATCATCCATTAAGTATAATTCTTTTAAATTTCCATTAGAATAGTAAATTCTAGCTATCATTGAAGGTGTATCTAGTACATTTCTTTTCATCATTGACATGATTTTTCCATTTTTATCAAAGCCAAATAGATAGCTATTGTCTCCTAATACTTTATCTGCACCAAAGACATTCATAGATAGAGGTTTTTAAAGTATTTTTTTCTATCTTTTAAAAATTTTCTCAGGAGAGTTTTTTTAACTCTTCATTAATTTTTTTGTCTATTTCAGCATAATAGTTATAAAGTTCTTTCTCACTTTTTAAATGGGTGAGCAGAAGCAATAGAAAAATATAGATAACATTAAAATTAAAGTAATTAAAAAAATCTTTTCATGTAAATTCCCTCCAAAGTAAAAATTATTTAGCTAAGTCTTTTAAATCATAAGGTGTTAGTTGATAAACAGCATTTAACCAATTATGATAGAATAAATGTGCTGTTGTTTTCCAAGTCTGTAAAGGTTTTTTTAGTATCGTCATCATTTGGAAAAATAATTTATAGGTACTTGTATTTCTAGTCCCTTGTCCTTATCTCTTCTATATTCTCCTAATAAAGTTTCTCTATCATATTCTAAATGTCCTGTAATAAAAGATTTTTTTCTTAAATCTTCAGTACTTATAAGTAAAGAACCCACTTCTGATTTTTGCTAAAATTTCTAGTTCTTTTGTTGAAGCTAGTTTATTTTCATCTATATGAGTATGTCTTGAATGAGGTGCTAAGAATACATCACTAAATCCACGAATTAAAGGATTTCCTGACTCAACTATTTCATGTTCAAACACTCCAAAAAAACTTTTTGCAGGTTGTATTGTTTTTAGCAATCTTGTAGTCGTTATATAGACGAGCTTGTGCTGCCCAACATATATGTAAACATGAGAAAAACATGAGTTTTACTCCATTCAAATATTTTTTTGTAATTCCTTCCCAATAGTCTACTTCTTCATATTCCATCTGCTCAACAGGAGCACCTGTAATTATTAAAGCATCATAGAAATTATCTTTTATATCATCAAAAATATTGATAGAATTTTTTTCTATATGGCTTAAATTTGTATTTTTAGATTCATGATCTTTTCACCATAAGAAATTCAACATTTATTTGTAAAGGTGAATTTCCTATAAGACGAAGTAATTGAGTTTCAGTTTCTTCTTTTTTAGGCATTAGATTTAATATTAAAAATATTTAATGGACGGATATCTTGTGTATTAGCACGAGTTTCCTCTATAAAAAAATAATTCTTCTTCTGTTAATTGATTTTTTTAGCCGGTATATCATTTGCTACACGAATTGGCATTTTTTTCTCCCTTTCAAATTAAGTATTATTTCTATTGTAAAAAAATAATACATTTCTCTTTTTATCTTTGTTAGATAATTATAGTATATTTTCTAGCTTATTTTCAATCTGGTAAAACTAAGATTAGTTGTCAAAGAAAAAAACTATGTAAATTATCTAAAAATTTTATTGAAACTATTATGAAAAGTATGTTATACTTTCTAATAGGAATATACTTTTTATTAACATTTTTAAGGGGGATAAAAATCATGAAAAAAATTTTTTTGATATTTCTTTTGGCAGTTTTGGTATTGACTTTTTGTTGCTTGTGGAAAAAGATAAAAGATATAGAAAGCTATCTGGATATGGAAAGAATTAACTCTGAATTCAATATAGAAAAAAACAAGATAAGGAACAAATTAAATTTACAGATAAAGATGAACCTAGATCAGCATATAGAATTTTTTTAATTTTTCAAAAAAATGAAAAAGTGTGGACTTTAAAAATCCTAAAAAAAGATTGATAAATTGGAAAGAGTTCTATCTTGGAAAGAATTGTGAAAATCATATATAAAGATGAAAGTACTATAATAGTATTAGTTTTAGCACAAGATAATAGTTATGCCTATAATATACAAAGCTTTGATGACAGTAAAACTGAATTAATGATGGCGGTTTCAATTGGTTCTGATAAAGAGCTATCTGAAGATGAATTATTTAATCTTTTAGATGAAGTTAAATCTTTTTCTTAAATAATAAGATTGCATTAATTCTTAAAAAGGAGACTGATTATGAAAAAAATTCTAGTACTTTTCTTAAGCCTTTTAGCATTAACTTTTGTTGCTTGTGGGAAAGATAAAGATATAAGAGATATTCTTGATAAAAGAAAAAAATTAGTTCAGAATTTAACATAGTAGAAGAGAATGAAAAATATTTTTGAATTTAAAGATAAAGATGATAATAGAGATGTATTCAGAATTTTCATGTACGAGAAGATACTTAATGTAGACTTCAAAGATCCTAAAAAGATTGATTCTTTAGAGGAAGGATATATTGAACAAGGTTGTGATATCATATACAAAGACAAAAGATACTATAATGATTGGTATATTTGATCCTGAGGTTGGTTATGGTTATAATATACATAATTTTGATAATAGCAAGACTACCTTAGAGATTATAGTAGCAATTGGTTCACAAGATGAACTTTCAGAAAAAGATTTATTTGAAATTCTAAAAAGAAGCTAAATCTTTTTATTAAATAATGCAGGGTATTAAATTTTTTTAAAAGGAGATTATTAATTATGAAAAATTACAATGTTTTTAGCAGTTTTGGCATTAACTTTTTATAGCTTGTGGTAAAGAAGAAGGAGGACTTGCTGATAAAATTAAGAGTTTAGATAATACAACAAGTCAATCTGAAGCTGGTAGTAATTCTTTTGACAATGGAGAATATCTTGATATAGATAAAAATTACTTCTGAATTTGATATTGTGGAAGAAGATGAAGAACATATTGAATTCCAAGATGGAGATCTAGAAAGAGAAGTGTTTAGAATTTTTTTATTTTTTTGAAAAAAATGAATAAATTAGACTTTTAAAAAATCCTGATAGAATGGATATATTAGAAAAATTTCTATGTTGAAAAAGAATTTTGACATTGTATATAAAGATGATGAAACTATAATAATTAAGTTAGAACAAGATGGTACTCTTGCTTATAATATACATAACTTTGATGATAGTAAAAACTGAGTTAGCTGTCATAGTTTCAATTGGTTCAGATAGAGAATTGTCAGAAAACTGAATTATTTGATATTTTAAAAGAGGCTAAATCTTTTATTAAAAAAATAATAAAAATAATTCTTAAGGGAGAGTAAATTGTTATGGCAAATTTTTAATTTTTTTAAAAAACAGATTATCAATTAAAAACAATTGAAAAAAATAAATTTTCTATTGTATGGTATGCAGGAAAGATAAATGGTTATTGGTGTACAGTAAATTTTGATGCAAAAGAATGCTCTATCACAATAGGAGCACATAAAGATGAAGAACATAAATCTTTAGTTCAACTGTTAAGAGGAGAGGGAATTTATAAAAAGAGAGTATCACAGCTAAGAATGCTACTGTTACTATTAAATATAAAAATTCCTTTTTCTTACATCTTCAAACAAAAAAAGAAGTTTGATGAAATTATAGAAAATGTTACTAGTGTTTTAAAAAAAGAAATTCTTTCACAACTGGTGGCTTTTTTTGATGGTGATAATGAAACTAGCTTATCTATTTATGATGTAGGTCCTAACTATTTATATCTAACTGAGGCTGAATACAAAAAAAGTTGTAAAAGACTTAGAATCAAAGAAAATAGAAAAATATCAATACCAGTGAGAATTATATCTTAGGTATTTTAGGAGTACTTGGAATCTCTTTGATTGGAATTGTAGCCTATGTTCTTATTGGAATGGCTGGTTATTATGTATGGGCAGTCCCTGCATTTTTAACCGCTGCATCTTTTGGGGTATATAAATATTTAGCTAAGAAAAATTTCTGTATTCTCAGCTGTTATTATTTTTTTATTCTATCAGCAATTTCATTATTTATAGGGACTTTCTTAGAATATACTTGGAAATTATATAATTTCTACAAAGAAGAATATATGGTAACTTTTACTGAGGTTCTAAAAAAGAAGCACCTGATATTATTTGGGAAACTCCAGTTGTAAGATCTAATTTCATAAGAGACATGTTAATCAATGGTGCTATTTTAATTATTGGATTTGGAATATCATTTTATTCTGCTTACAAGTCAGAAGATAGATTCGTTGAAATAAAAAAAGTGGACGATGAAAAAAATAAAGTATAAATTGGAGAAACTATAATGAAAAAAATATGTTGAGAATGCTGGCTCTTGTATTGTAACAAAAATCTATATTGAATGGTGAAACTAAATTTTAGATGGTTATTCCGTGAAGAACCTCTTAATAATATTGACACTGGTTGGATGGCTTTTTGGTGATAGTGATAATGATGACTATGTAAACGATCCAAAGAATCTTACTGTCGTTGATTTAAACACTTTAATTAATATAGAGCCTACTATTTTAAATGTCTATGAAATGCCTATAGGAACAGATTTAATTTTTATAGAAGAAGATGGAGATAAATATTTTTATCAATGCAAAAAAACTAATGAGCAAATAAGAGAAAAAAGTAAAAATCTCCTTTTATGATAGCTTTTGAAAAAGAATTTAAGCTTTTTTTAAGAAAAGATGAATATTCAAAAGAATTCATAGAAAATCTTTTTACAGAATCAAATAGAATAAGCTTGCATACTGTTGGAGAAGTTGATTTTCCAACAGGACAGGTAATTATTGCTGACCCTTTTATGTTATTTACATAGTGAAGAAAAAATAGAAAAAAATCTTGGATAGAACTATTCCTATTGGAAAATATGAAGTTGAGCTTGCAATTTTAAATTCAAAAAAACTATTTCTAAAAAGAGTGGTAGGAGCAAGATTAAAAAAATAAGAAATGATAAAGTTCTTCGTTATGAACAAACTCAAAACAAGTCTAGTAGTTTCAATGGTTTTCGGTGTTGATGCTGGGTTAGCTAGTTTTTGTGATGCTTCTGTTGCAGAAGAATATACTAAATTTTTGGTATGATTGGATTAAAAAAATAATCCTAATAAAAAAATCATTATAACGATTATTTTTTTCTAAATTTTTTTCCAAGGAAAACAGTTTATTCATTGGGATCTTCCTGGAACAAATCATAAAATTGCAATGTTTGAAACAGGTTTTTGGAGATGGTTACTATATGAGTTTATATGGACTTAATGAAAAAGATGAAGTTTGTGAACTGGTTATACCTTTTCATTAATCCTGAACTTGTGGATTAAATAAAAGAATAAGCTAATTGTAGATTACAAATCTTACAGTTGGCTTTTTTTACATATATTTATTTTTGCAACCTAATTTGACTGCTAAAAGAAAAAAAGCAACCTTTACAGATTGCTTTTTTTTATTATATTTTTTTATTTTTTTGCTTAGAAAAAAATAATCTTTTGTTTGTTTACTAACTTGTGGGAATAAGATTATCAATGCAATTAAGTTAGGTATTATAACTAATCCCATTGCAACGTCTTGTATTGTCCAAACTAAACTTATTTTTTTGTTATAGCTCCAATTATACATAGGAATGGGAATACAAATCTTACTTTATCTGTAACTTTAGGACCAAAAGCATAAGTAAAACTTTTAGCTGCATTGAACCATTGTCCCATCAAAGTTGTAAAACAGAAAAGTAAAAGTGCAAATGTTGCTAAATGCTTTAGTGGTTCCCATACTGTTCCAAAAAGATTCTATTGCCATTACAGCTGGGCTTAAATCAGATTGATAGATTCCTGTTACTCCAATAACTATTGCTGTTATAGAACAAATTATTATAGTATCTAAGAATACTTCTGTTACACCTGTTATTCCTTCTTCACAAGGATGATCTACTATTGCTGAACCATGTGCAAAAGGTGCTGTTCCTTCCCCAGCTTCATTTGAATACATACCACGTGTTATACCATATTGCATAGCTCTTGCTATAATATATCCTCCTGTTCCACCTGCTGCCGCTTTCATAGAAAAAGGCTTGTGTGAATATTTCTTTAAATACTCCTGGAACTTCTTGGATATTTAATAATATTACTAATAATCCTACTGCAACATAGAATATTGACATTATAGGAACTAATGAAGTAGCTATATTAGCAAGTCTTTTTAATCCACCTAATACAACTGCCATCAAACAACAAATTAAGATTACTCCTGTTAACCAAGTAGGAACATTGTAATTAGATTTTCAAAAACTCCTGATATAGTATTAGATTGCACTAAATTTGCTCCCATCATCTTTGTACACATCAAAACTGCTATAACAATTCCTAACCAAGGAGCTTTCAATCCATCTCTAATATAGTACATAGGTCCACTTAGCAAGTTTCCTTCTGAATCTTTTTCCACGATATAGTTGAGATAGAACTATTTCACCATATTTTAAAGCCATTCCAAAAAAATGCAGCTACCCACATCCAAAAAAACAGCTCCCATTCCTCCAGCAGCAACTGCAGTTGCAACTCCTACAACATTTCCTCCTCCTACATTTCCAGCAAGTGTTACCATCATTGCTTTAAATGTTGAGATTGAACCTGAACCTTTTTCATCATTTCTTGCTTTTAAATGAGTCAACTAAAGTCTTTTTTTCATAATAAATTTAAAGTATCTAACTTGTATGAACCCATTAGTAAATGTATACAAAAATACCTAATGCTAAAAAGTACATAAACAAGCCATCTTCCCCATAACCATTTATTTACGGTTGTCAAAAAAATAATTCCAAACTTTCCATAATATCTACCCCCTATTTATTTTTCATTTATTATTTTTCTTCACTAAATCAGGATAATTACCAATTAAAATATCTATTCCTTTATTGATTAAATCCTTTTATATCTTCTTCTTTATTAACTGTCCAAGTATTGATTTCAATATTATTTTTTTTCAATTCTTCCACAACTTCAGGAATTAAGTTGTTAAATCTTGGATGAAAAACATTCAATCCCATGAGAAGCTGTGTATGCTCCAGCATCTATTATCCAATCTTCAGACAAGAAACCACATTTTAATTCAGGAGCTATTTTTCTTCATTCTTAACACAGAAAAATGATTAAAAACTTGAAATTATAACCTTCTTTTTCCAGTTTATATTCTTTAATCAGCTTTATACACCTTTTTCTTCTATTCCTAAATATTGATTTATTCCAGTTTTTTTAATTCAATATTAGTAACAAAAATCTAAATCTTTTACCAATTCAAAATATTCTTTTTAATGTTGGAATTTTTATTGAATCCCATTTTTCCCAGTATAGATATATGAAGCATCAAATTTTGATAACTCTTCATAAGTATAATCTACAACATAGCCTTTTTCCATCTGTAGTCCTATCTATTGTTTCATCATGAATTATAACTACTTCTCCATCTTTTGTAAGTTGGACATCTAGTTCTGCTCCATCAGCTCCAATTTCAACTGCCTTTTTCAAAAAGCTAGCATAGTATTTTCTGGATATTTTTCCACTAAATCCCCTATGAGCAAAAATTCTTTGTCATTTTCAAAACACCTCTTTATAAATATAACTTTTCTTTTTTTATTATACTCTCTTTATATCATTTTTTTCAATATTATTTTTTTTATACTTTTTGTTCTATTTTTTTAAAAATATATTAATATTAATAACAATTATAATTGGTAAAATGCTACAGAAAAATAAAAAAATAAATATGATTATATATTTAAACAAATAATAAGAAATAAAAAAACTGCCACAAGTCAATAATATAAATTACTAACTGTGACAGTTTATATTTTTTTCTAAAGTAAGTTTTATTAGTTTTTTTCTCTTAGTTGATTTTTTTAATCTTATTCCATCGTATCTTCATTTATGAAATCTAATTCATATTCCATTAATTTTTCTAAATACTCATCAAAGCTATCAGCTATAACTGCTATTTCATCTGGATCATGTAAGAATCTAACTATTTGTCCTTTTTACTCCCTTTTTCTGATGGTGAAAAAAATCTATAAATAATTGTGATGTTCCTCCATTATTCATACAATCAGAAAAAAATGTAGCCATCTCATTTTTCTTTAGAGTCACTAATTATTTCTTCATCTATTTCTACTTCTTCATATTTTCTATCCACATAATCAGCATAGTATTTATAAGCATCATCTTTACTTTCTAAAAATTTGACTTGAAGATAATAGGTAATATGGATATTCTTCTACATCTGAGCCTAAAAAAAGTAAAAAAACTACAGTTTTCTCCTTTATATTTTCTAAAAATATGTTCCATCTACATTTTTTTAGAAAGTTCTATTAAAGAATCAGGTACTTCTGGATACTCTTCTTTTAATTTTTTTAATATCTTCTTCACTTGCCCCTTCTTTAATCTTTTTTCAAAAATTATCCCAAATTTCTTTTTCCACCATTTTTTTATAATAGGCTCTCTTTAACTCTTTAAGATATTTTTTTCAACTATAGTCATACTTCCTCCAAAAAAAGAGACTATTACAAAATTTTATCTTTAATCTAAAAAGTAAAAAAATAAGAAATTTACTCAGTAACGAACTATTTTTACTTTTTATTAATTTGTAACAGACTCTTTCTATCTTAATATAATTTTTGTAGTCTAGTCCACCTTTATTTATTAATTTTTAAAGCTTGAAGTTCAGCTCTTTTTTTGTGAAATTACCATATCTTTTGTTTCTGTGATAAAAATTCTTAGAATAACTTGCTGCTCTTTTGATTTAAATAAGAATCCATATCAGTAAATACTTCAAAAAAACACCATTTATTAGGACTTCTTCTATCAGTTCCTACATATACAAGTAAAGTTCCATTTTTCATTGAAAACTTGCTTCAGCTCTATTTTTTTAATAAATTCAGCAAAATCCTTGTTATTTTCAGGCTTTTACTTCAATTACTGTATATACTGCAAAAGTATTTTTCATTTTGTTCAATTTTTTTATCCTTTGCAAATTGGACTTCTACATCTGTAGCATTTAAATTTCCTTCTGCAATTTGAGGTATCATAGCTTTAAAAATCAGCACTAGTTTGATTTTTTTAGTATGATTAGAAAAAAAGCTAAATAATCATTGTATATCTCAATTACATATGAGTTTAACTTATCTCTATCATCTGTTGTAGCAAAAAGTCCTAAAACTCCTTGCTCTATGGCTGTCTTATTCACATAATCTTCTGTTATACTTTTTATAAGAAGCCTCCTTATCATTTTTTTACCTCAAAATTGTACACATTTAATGTTGGCACTGCATACATACTAACTGATGTTAGCATAGCTAATCCCACTAACAATTTTTTTTAACATTCATTTCCTCCCTAAAATTTAATTTCCATTTTTTTATAGCTACTGCGACGTCCATTATTGTTGAAGAGTCTTTGTGGAGCTCCTGAAACACTAATGGCTGGCAAGTAGCTAATTATTTATTTTTTTATAATTTTCTTTCCGTCTTCTAATATCCCTCTGACATAGTATAGACCTTTTTACCATACTTTTAAAGTATCTAATTCGTGTGTTACCACTAGGACTGTTGTCCCTTTTTTTCATTGATTTTTCTTTCAATAAATCCATAACTTCCTTAGTTGCTTCTATATCCAAATCAGAAGTTGGTTCATCTGCAATAAGTATCTTAGGCTCAGTCATTAAAGCTCTAGCAATTATTATTCTTCTTAATTCTCCACCTGATAATTCTTTTAGGATAAGATTTTGCTAAATGCTCAAGACCTAATTCATTTCAAGAAATATCTAGCTTTTCCCTTCTGAATCTCCTTCTTTTTCATACATATCATAAGGTAATCTAATATTTTTCTAGAACATTTAGATAAGATAAAAAGTGCTGGTGATTGTGGAATAAAAGCCAATATTCTTATTTCTAAATTCAGATTTTTTTCTTCATCAGGAAGTTCCATATAGTTTGTTCCGTCAAGTGAAAGACTTCCCTTTATCTGCTGATAAAAAGTCCAGCAACTATATTTAAAAAAAGTTGATTTTCCACTTCCACTTCTTCCAATTATATGGATGAAATCTCCATCTGAAATATTTAAGTTTACATCTTTAACTGCAAAAAAATCTTTTCCCTGTCTATTGTAAGACTTAGATATATTTTTTTTATTTCTAACATAGCTCCCCCTACATTTCTTCTCTTAAACTCAAGTAACTATCTTTATCAGTCAGTTTTTTTACAACTCTAACTGTTGAAAGAGGGCCTATAATAACAGCTAAAAACAAAACTTAAAAATAAATATTCCTATATACTGCATTATACTTGGAGATAAGAATGGCATTGAGAACTTTGAAGCTATCAAAGGTAATTCTATAATAGATAGAATAAATCCTAAGAAACTTCCTATTCCTGCTCCTATAAGAGATAGTATTACAGCCTCTTTTTATAATAATGTTTCTCAACATCTTCTTTGAAGCACCTAACACTCTTAAACACAGCCATTTCTTTTTTTCTTTCATTAAATATTGCAGTGAAACTTATACTTAAGATTATAACTGATAGTAGCCAAATTGCAACTACTAAAAATTAAAAACACTTGTAGCTAGAACTTTTTAAATTAGAAGATATAGAATTTACAAACTTTCTTACTGAACATTGCAAAAAAATACCTTCTTTTTGATAATTCTTTTGATATTTTTGAAGCTAATTTTTACAGAATCTACTCCAGGTTTTACCTTTTATCATAACAGAAGAAATAACATCTTCTTCAGCAACCTTGTTAGCTGTTATTCTTTCAGAAGCTCTTGCTAATTTTTTTGCAGTATTTTGATTGACAAAAAACAGTGGCATCGAAACCTATTCCTGTTTGTTTTCAATCTTCCTACAATTTTTTTAATTCTTCATTGAAAAAAAGTGAACTGTTTCTCCCTTTTTCTCCGATAACATGGCTACCAACAATAGCTTCTCCATCTTTTTAATTCCTTATCAATATTATGAGTTATCCAAGGATAGATTAAGAAATCTGTATCTATATCTATTCCTATTATTTGAACAGGATATGAGCAACAAGAAGCTGAAAGAGTTGCCACATAAGTTTGTGCTGTCATCTTTTCTATCTCATCGAATTTTTTTTAATTTATCCATAGTGTCAGCTGGTAGATAAAAAGTTGAGGGTTCTCCCTTTAGAAGAACACTCTCAATTTCTGCCTTATATCCTGCTGGGACAACTATTACATCTGCTCCTAGTCTGTCAGATAGACTTTCTAGTCCTTTACTCAAACTAAGTGAGAACATAGAACCCATATATACTATAATACTGAATAATGCAACCAATAATATCATACAAGTGCTTCTAGTTTTTCTTTGCCTTATATTCTCCATGGCTAAACTATTTGCATCTATTCTTTTACTCATTTTCTAGTCTTCCTTCTTTAAAAAAAGTAGAGATTAAACTGAATACCATTAAAAGTCCTATTACAACTGCTATACCTGTTGCTATTTCAAAAGTGTGATGTATATGACAATGCATTGTATCTATTTTACAAACTCCAAAATGGTTTTCCCATTTCATTTTGAAGTCCTGACATTCCATGAGGTACTAAATATACATAAGCTGATAAAAACTATAGTTGCTACAGCTCCTATTATTTTTTTACAATTTTTCACTCTTTGAAAGTAAAATCATAACTAAAGTTATAATAAATATTGCCACAGCTATTTTCATTACAGCATTTCCACTAAAATAACAAGCCATGTGAGAACCATCTTCCTTTGGTCCACATACTGGTGCTATGTATTTAGGAACTAAAAAAATAATATTACTGATAAAAATTAGAGCTAATTTTTTTCTAAAAATGTTTTTTTCATTTAAAAATCTTCCTTCCTGTATCTAAAAATTATTTCTAATCGTTTCCTCTACCTTAATTTCTTTTTATAATAAAAAAATAAATGAGTCACATTATAATTAATCATTAAAAATTTTTCTTTGAGTAAATAACTAATAGTTTTTTTAATAAGATTACTGCGACGTCCTATTTTTTTCTTCCACTTTTATATAATAATAAAAATAAATGAGTCATATTATATTATCATTAAAAATTTTTCTTTGAGTAAATAACTAATAGTTTTTAATAAGATTACTGCGACGTCCTATAATGTTGAAAGAGCCTTTGTGGAGCTCTTGAAACATTATAGGCTGGCAAGTAATCGCTATGAATAACTAGAAATTATTAGAATCTCTCAAAGAAAAATTTTTCTAAAATCTACTCAGTAACGAATTATTTTTTTATTATTTATTTTTATTATTTATTTACTTCTTTGCTTTTTCTAATGCATCCCATACTGCTTCTTTAAATTCTTTGTTAGAAACAGTTGCACCTGATACAGCATCAACTTCATTTGGATCTTGCACTTCTACTAACTTATCAGCATAAGTTGAAAAACCTTCAACAGCTATTTGAGCTTTCTTATATTTTTTTCATCTCCAGCTTCTTTTTCCGTAGTCATCACCTTTTATATTTCCTTTTCCATCTCTGAACTCAGCTGTACAAGCTACTATTTTTCCATCTTGTATTGTAAGAACTACATCAGCTGTACTTGGGTGATCCTTGTCATCATTGTTAAAATGTCCTTGATATTCTCCCATCATTAAAAGTCATCTTAGAGAAAATCTTTTTTTCCACAAGCTGTTAATAAAGATAATGCTACTACCATTCCAACTAATAAATACTTTTTTTCATTTTGCCCTCCTATCTACTGTTACTAAAAAAATAAGATTAAATATGCAATAGAAAAAAATAGCTATATAAAATTTAGAATTTTTTTATTTTTAAGTAGATAAAAAAATAAGTGAAATTGCATTCTAAATTTTTTAGATGAAAAAATTAAAGCAAGTGAGCTGAGTAATTGTCGACGTGTTTGAAGCCAACTTGTTGGCAAGTTTTGCTGAAAATTACAGCGAAACGTTAATTTTTCATCGTTAAGAAAATTTTTAGCTAGCAATGAACTATTTTTTTTACTACGTATCAATCCAATTGGCAATAAGTTATTTTTCTATTTTTTTATTAAGATTGTTTTTTTCTTTCCAAATTGTTTTTGATCTATATCATTTACAATTTTTTTCCATATTCTAATATTATTTTTTTCTCTGCCACATCTCCAACTTCCAAATCATGTGTTACAACAATAATTGTTGAACCTTCTTCATGAAGTTGTGTAAGTATATCTATAACAATTTTTTTCATTTACTTCATCAAGGTTTCCTGTCGGTTCATCAGCAAGAATTATTTCAGGGCTATTTATCAAGGCTCTCGCTATACAAACTCTTTGTTGTTCCCCTCCAGAAAGTTGACTAGGTAAATGTTTTTGCTCTATCTTTTAATCCAACTCTTTCAAGTGCTTGTAATGCTTCTTGTTCATCAGGAATACTATGATAGTATTGAGCAACCATTACATTTTCAAGAGCAGTTAAATATGGAATCAAGTGGAATTGTTGGAATATCAATCCAATTTTTTTCCCTTCTTATTTTTTTTGTCAAAGAATTTTGACTTTCTTTTGTTATATCTTGTCCATCTAAGATAACTTCTCCTACACTTGGTTTATCCATACAACCTATAATATTCATCATAGTTGATTTACCTGAACCTGATGAACCCATTATAGCAACCCATTCACCTTTTTCTTACTTGGAAACTTACTTCTTTTTAAAAGCATGCAAATCACCATATTTTTAGAAACATTTTTTTTACTTCTAATAAAAACTTCACGATTATCCATATTCTACTCTCCTTTTAATACCAATGCTGGCTCAATTTCCATTGCCTTTTTTTAACAGGATATAGACAAGCCAATGTTGTTATAATCATAGACACAATAATAGTTATAGGAGCAAATAACCATTGAAATTCTATTGCCCTACCAAACACGCTTAAACTAACTTCTTGTGCAAACACAAAACCTAATCCAACTCCTAAAAGTCCACCTATGAAAACCAAGTGCTGAACCTTCACCTAAAAATTCCTTTCTTAATTTCACTGTCATAGGCTCCAAGAGCTTTTTAAGTCCTATTTCTTTTCTTCTTTCAGCAACAACTGCCATCATAGTTGTACTAACTGAAATCATAGTAAGTATTAAAACAACTATATTAACAAGTAGAAACTAAAAGCTTGTAGTTTACCTAAAACTATATCTTGAGATTGAGTAACTCTCTTTATAGGTCTAGCTGTGATATTCTCATCAGCTGATTTTTAATTTAGTTGCTAAACTTTTCTAATTGTTTTGAGTCAGCTTCTATTGAACATTCAATACTGTCTATCTTAGTGTCATCTTCTAAAAATTTCATTTAAAAAGTGATATAGGTAAAAAGATAAAAGATTCTTCTGCTCCACCTGTTGTGATTATTCCTTTAACTTTTTAATTTTTTTAGAATAGAAATCAGAATTTAAGTCTTTTTTTCTTACTTTCTTCTGCACTGTCAGACTGCTTAGAAGCAACAACTTTTGCTCCTGCTTTTGGTCCTTCAATAATAAAAGTTTCTCCAATTTGCAGATTTAATTTCTTAGAAATTTCTTTACCTATCATTACATTATTTTCATCATCATTTGTAGCCCATTCACCTTCAATATACCAGAATGGACTGTTCTTTTTAACTTCTATCATATCAGTACCTGTTAAAATATATGGTTGCTGATTGATTTTAGTTGTTTCATATCTATATGGTGCCATTCCCACAACTTTTTGTGTTGACATCTCAGTTTTTATTTTATCAAACTCTGTCTCAGTTATCTTCTCATTTCCTGATGGTAACACAACGAAGTTTGCACCATAAGATCTAAATTCTTTTCCTAATTGTCTTGGAATATCATAATATATAGTTACAAGTCCTGACATTATTGTAGCCCCTATTGCCACAGCAAGTAAAGCAACTATCATTCTTGCTTTTCTTCTAATAAGAGAACTTACAACCAATTTTATATACATTTGTTTCTTAGTCATTTCATCCTCCTATCTTCCATGTAATACTTCTGTTGGTTTTAAAGTTAGTAAGTATCTGATTGCAGGGATACTTCCTACTATTGTAACAGCAAACACAAGTGCAATATCTATTGGTACAACTATAACAGCTGGCTCTATATATGATGAGAAAAACTGTTTTTCCCTATTATTTGAGTAAAGCCTATACCTGCAAGATATCCAAATATTCCACCTAAAAATTCCCGTTAAAACTACCTCAGTTAATATAAGTAAAATTATTCTTCTATTTGTTCCACCTATTGCTTTTTATAAGTCCAATTTCTTGACTTCTTTCAATAACAGAAGCTGTTATCAAGTTAGAAATTCCAAGAGCTGAAGCAAATGAACTTAATATACAAATAAGTAACATTAGAAGCTCTGTCTTATTCAAAGATAGTTCCTTCTGACTCAGCAACCTGTCTATTAGGTTTTGCCACACTGTCAGTTAAAAACTTCTTGTAATTGATAACTGATTGAGCTTACATAAGCAGTACAATACCAAGTTTCATATTCAGAAATTGTCAAACTATTTGGATCTTGAGCTGCCTTTTCTTGCCAAGTCGTTATCAGGAGTTGTTAAAGCAGAAACATCTATCATAGTGATTTTTTTCCTTCAAGTCCAAATAAATCTTGAGTAGTCTTTTAAAGCAGTATAGATTGCCTCATCATCATTTCCACCTGAATTTATTATTCCTCTTATAGTAAGTTTCTTAGTTTCATTTGTTCCTTTTACTTCTATTGTATCTCCAACTTTTAAATTGTTTTTTCCAGCTATAAGGCTACCTACCATAACTCCATCTAAGTCATCATCATTTAGCCATTCACCTTTTACTTCCCACCAAGTTTTTAAGTTCTTTATACCTGCATCAGTTTCTTCACCTGTTGGCATAACTAAATGTTTTTTTCAAACCAAGTTCCATAGATTTTAACCTTATCAGATACTCCTTTTATTTCTCCTGTTCTTTCTAAATATGGAGCAAAGTCAACTATTGCAAAGCCCCAGAATATTTGTTTTATTTTTTTGGAATTTCAGATTCCAATAAAAATTTATTAGAAACTGTTTCTCCACTTATACCATATAAATCATCAAGTATAGAAGCATCTTTATGCATTACTGTGATATTAGCACCATAAGTTTTTAATTCTTTATTTACCTTTATCTCCAACTCCTAGCATAACATTCATCATAGCTGTTGCAAGCGATACTCCTAATGCAACTGTAAATGCTATCATAAGCATTTTACTTCTCTGTCTAAATAATGTTCCTTTTTACCATTCTCCAAAAACATATTAATCACCCACTGGAAAAACGATCTTTTTCTTTTTTTCTAAAGTCGCTTTGTCTATATATATTTTTCTTATCTTTAATTTCATATTCAAATGGTACTGGATTACATCCACCTTTTGAAACCGATTGTTGATTTGTTCATTACAACATCACAACGTTTGCAGACAACTTCATCATTTCTTTCATAATATCCTGCAAGTCCACAGATATCACAAGCATCAAGTCCTATTCCATAGCTTCCACCTTTTGGCTTCTTAACAACTATGAATCTTACATTATTTCCACCAGTTGCTGTATATGAGAATCTATGTAGATGTCCATCTTCAACATCTGTTAAAGGAATAACTATCATATTTCCTTCCTCTTGATATGGTTGAGGTGGAGTTAAAGCAACAGGCTTTTGTTATATGACTATGTATTACTGTTATTGCAAACACAGATAATATTGAGAAGAAAGCTAGGCTTGAAAGCCAATGTTTATTATTTTTTTAATCTCGCTTTTTTTCCAATCTTAATAGAGCATTATTTTTTTAAAATGTTCCAACTACCTTTCTACTATCTTTAAATAATAGGAAAGAGAAAAATACAAGCTACTATTGCAAATAGTATTGTTATATAGGTAGTACTTTTTATCCTCAAGTATCATAACATTAAAAAACAAATGGATTACTTGACTTTAAAAAAAGTCTTAATCTTGCAAGAGCTGATACTCCTCTTAAAGAAGAAGTCCATACTTCCCACTAAAGAAAAATTGCTAAGGCAAATACTTTAGCCAAAGCATGGTTTTAAACGAAAAATACACTTTTTTTGAACTGATAGAGCAATTAAGAATATTGTTAATAGTCCTAATAGAAATCCTCCCAATCTAAGTAAAGATTGTGTCCCAAAAAGAATTTTCACCAAAGGCAACAAACTCTTTTTGTCATAGCATAGACCTGAGGAATTATTGTAAATCCTAAAAACCAAACTGCTATTGTTGAGAAGATTATACTTATAGCTGAGGCTATACAAAGTTTATCATTCTCACACTTTCTAAATGTCTTTATGATTTGTAGAACTAAGGCTACAAGCATAAATAACATTCCTATTGCCAATGCCCACCGATTATATTGTAATGATATTTTTAACCATTTTCTGTGGGTACAACTGCTTAAATACAGTCATCGTTACAGAACAAGCAAGCCCTACTAATGAAACTAAGCTCTACAACTATATTTAAATATAGCTTCTTATATTTTACTAATAGTGCTGTGATAATACCTAAAAAGAAATGCAAAAATCGCTAGATAATTTATTACATCTATATAAAAATTTTAGCATACTTCCCTCCTTTATGTGTTTAATTTTATAAGACTATATTTACTTTTAAAAAAATAGTCTTTACTTAAAAAAATATCTATCTCATATCATACTCAATTATTAAATATTTTTTTCAAGTAAATTATTTGTCTTTTAACTTAGAAAATATTTTTGAAATAGAATATATTTGTTTATATATGAAAAAGCCCCAATATTTTTTTCAAATTCTTACTTGACATTAAATAAAAAAATCTTGTATGATAGTAGGGTATAAATAAACGCAATAAAGAGGAGGGAAAGTAATGGCAGTACCTAAGAAAAAGACTTCTAAAGCTAAAAAAAGAATATGAGAAGATCTCACCATGCACTAACTGCAATAGGTTTAGTAACTTGTGAAAAAAATGTGGAGCTCCTAAAAAGACAACATAGAGTTTGTTTAGAATGTGGAGATTATAAAGGATCTCAAGTTTTAGAAACAGCTGAGTAAAAATAAAGAGACTCTCATAAATTGATGATTTCTATCATTAATTTATGAGAGTTTTTGTAAAAAAATTAAAAAAATCTTTTAATTAAATTTGAAAGTCTTTAAGAATTTTTTTCCCATACTCACTTTTTAGGATTTTTAAAAAAATTCTTCAACTTCTTGAATTTCTTGTACTTCTCCACGATACAAAAAGCAATATTCTATCAGCAATTCTATAGACAGCTGGTAGATTATGTGTGATAAAAAAATAAAACTGATTCCTTCTTCTTGATTTATTTTTTTGAATTAAATCTAGTATCTGTACTTGAATTGCTAAATCCAAAGAAGCAATAGGTTCATCACAAATAATTAATTTTTGGAGACAGGATAATTGCTCCTGCAATACAAACTCTTTGTTGCTGTCCTCCTGATAATTCTTCAGGATATTTCTCATAATCAGACTCTAAAAGCCCTACTTTTTACAAGAGTTTCTTCAACTTTTTTTCTTCTTTCTTCCTTTGTAAATTTTCCATTGGCTATAAGGGGCTCTTCTAAAAATTTCCCCTATTTTTTTAAACTTGGATTTCAATGCACTATAGGATCTTGAAAAAATTGCTTGAATATCTCTTCTAGGAACTTCTGACAGGGCTTTTCCTTCAAACAAGATAGTCCCTGTTGTTGGTCTTGATAATTGAAGTAATATTTTTTTCCTATAGTTGATTTCCCAGCACCAGACTTACCTAACATTCCAAGAATTTCCCCTTTTTCCATAGAAAATGAAACATTATTTAGGGATTTTTCTTTTTTTATATTCTTTACTTAAATTCTCCACAGTTAATAACATTATTTTTGTTCTCCTCCAAACATCTTGAGAAAGTTGAAATAATTGTTTTCTATAAGGATGATCTTCATCTACAATTTCTCCATGATACATAACATAAATTTTTGTCAGCAAAAATTTTTTTAAAAGTAGATAGATCATGGGTTATAAATAAAATTGATATTTTAAATTTTTTTCACGTAATCTTTTTAAAAAAATTTAACAACTTCTATTTTTTTGTCTCTACATCTAAAGCAGTTGTTACTTCATCTGCAATTAAAAAAACTAGGTTCACCTATCAAAGCTCCCCATAATAACAATTCTCTGTTGTTCTCCACCACTTAATTCATAAGGGTATTTATCTAAAAAAATTTCTATTTTTTTATCCAAACCAACATCTTCTAGTAAAGCTTTTCTATTTTCTCTTTCCAATTTTCTTGTGTCCCATAGTGAGAAACATAAAGATGTTTTAATTGTTTTCCTATTTTCATTGTCGGGTTTAAGGAAGTAAAAGCATTTTTGAAAAAAATAGCTCCCTACTTTTGGAACAACTTCAAAAAGTTTCTTGAGTATACTGAGCTGCTAAAGGAAGTATACCTAAAAATATATTTTGTAAAAAAATAGTTTTTCCCACTTCCTGATTCTCCTATTAATCCTATGACTTCTCCCTCTTTTTATTTCTAAAGAAACATTTTTTTTAAGATTTCTTTTTCACGAATTTTTAAGATTTAGATTTTTTTATTTTTAGTATTTCCATTACTTTTTTTCTCCTGATATTTTTCTTGAAATTTGATTTATCTTATAGACTAAAAAAATAAAAATCATAAGTCCTGGTAAGATTGTAAAACCAAGGTGCTAACAAGAAATAAGATTGTGATTCATTTAACATATTTCCTAAAAGTAGGATAAGGAGGTTGTATTCCAAAAACCTAAATATCCTAAACTGGCTTCAGTTAGAATAGCACCTGCAAAAATTTGTCGAGAAGTTTACTAGAATTGGAAGTATAATATTAGGAGCAATATGTCTCCTCATAATTCTGAAATTACTAACCCCATAGATTCTTGCTATCTTGATATAGTTTTTTTATGTTTTTTTCTCTTTTTACTAAACCTCTAACATAAGAAAGTGTTCTTGGCATGTATAGCACAAAAAAAGTGCCAAAAATAATAGAATGAAAAACCATTATTTAGAAGTACAATAATTCCTAAAGTAATTAAAATTACTGGGATTGACATAAATATTTCTGAAATAAACAGAAAAAAACTCATCAATATAGCCACCAAAAATATCCTGCAACTGCACCTAGTATACTTCCAACAATGGCTGCTAATAAAATAGCACTAAAGGCAAGAAAAAAATACTATGGAAAGTTCCTAGTAATAGACGACTAAAAAAATATCTCTTCCTAAATTATCTGTTCCTAAAAATATGTTGAAAAACTAGGCTTTTAATAAAGTAAAGTTTTCTGAAATCTTATATGGATTTTTGATAAAAGGAAATACAGAATATAATTCCTACTAGAATTAATATAAAAATATTGCCATTTTTTTCATTATTGATCACCTACTTGGATTCTTGGGTCTAATAAAGAATATAGTATGTCTATTACAAAATTTAAAAGAACCACAAAAAGTTGATGTATAAAAAAATCAAACCTTGTATTAAAGGAATATCTCTCATTAAAAACAGATTGCACTAGAAGTCTTCCAATTCCAGGGATAGAAAAAAATTTGTTCTATGATAACAACTCCAGTAATTAATTCTAATAGTAGCATTCCTGTTAAAGGAATAATTGGTAAAAAAAGCATTTCTTTTAATATGTAAAAAAATTTAAATAAATTTTTTTCATTCCATTAGAATAAAGATATTTAATATAATCTTCTCTTAACTCTTTATATAAATTTGAATATAAAGTGCATACTTATCCAACCTATTTTAGGAATTGAAATAACTATACATGGAAGTATTAATGACTGCCAAGAGTTATTGTATCCTGTTGATGTCCATTTTAAGATGATTCCAAATAGATACATAAATATAATTCCTAACCAAAAAAAGAAGGTATAGAAATAAATAAACTAAAAAAATAGATTCTCCTATCTTTTTTTAATTCTTTTACTCTTAGTATTGTGTAGAAAAAAACGATAAAGGTATAGATACCAAGAAAATAATGAATATAGAAATAAAAGCAATTTTAAGTGTCAAGGGAAGTCTTTCTAAAATTAGTTTTAAACACAGGCTCTTTGTATTTGAAAGAAATCCCTAAATCACCTTGAAAAAAACTCCACAAAGCCAATTCCAATACCTTGTTCCAAAAGCTTAAATTTAATCCTAATTGTTCTCTTAAATTTTCAAGATCTTTAGCACTTGCTTCTAGTCCTAAAAATAGTAGTTTCTGGATCTCCAGGAATCAATTCTAAAAAGTAAAAAAAGAAAAAGGTTCCAATGGAAAAAAACACTTAAAAAGCATTCTAAAAAAATTTTTTTATATAATACATAATTTTTTTCCTTATTTTTTTAAAAGTATAGTTTTGCAAAAATTTAAAATATGGTAATGGATAGAATTCAAATCCTTCTAATCCTTTTTTTCTGTTGCAATTATAGTATTTGGATCCATAAGGAAAAATAGCTGCTTGTTCTTCAGCTAAAATTTTCTGAGCTTCCTTATAATTTTCTATTTGTTTTTGCTTCATTTGAAGTTCTTTTTAGCTTCTTCTATTAAAGCATCGTATCTTGCATTATTAAAATTTGTAAAGTTTTTTTGCATAAGTAGAAGTATATCTTCTTAAAAATAGCATCAGGTTCCATTTTTTTCCAGCTAAACCAGCTAAACTTGCTTCATATTTTCTATTAGTATACACATCAGAAAGCCAAGTTGCCCATTCAATTATTTCTAAATCAACTGTAATTCCTACCTCTTTTAATTGTTCTTTAATAGATTGAGCAGTATCTAAATAAATCTTAGAACTATTTGGAACTTTTTAAAGTGAAATTTTATAGGTAACAGTTTCTTTTCTTCTAAAAATTTGTTTTTGCTTTTTTTGAGGATCTGCTTTTTTTCTTCAGGAGCAGCCCATAAAAAAATTTTTGACATAACAGGACTCATATTTGTATAAATAGGAGTTCCTTTTCCATTCATTGCTAATTGAATTATCTTGTTTTTTTATCTATTGCAAGATTAATCGCTTTACGCACTTCAATATCATCAAAAGGTTTTTTTCCTTAGGGTTTAATGCTAAAAATTAAACATAGATTTGAAGGTGAATTAAGAATTTGATATTTATCTAATTCAGGAATTCTTTTTAGAATCAATACCTGATAAGAAATTTATTTCACCAGATAACAATTTAAGAAAAATTTGTTTCTGAATTTGGACTTATTAAGATTGAAACTGTTGGGATTTTTTTGCTTTTTCTCCCCAGTATTCTTCATTTTTTTACTAAGAACTAATTTTTTTGGTCTCTTTGATATTCACTAATTTTATATGGTCCTGTTCCTATTGCAGTATCATTTAAATGATCTTTATTTTCATCAGGAACTATTGCTTCTTTCATATAGTAAATAAAACTAGAGTCAGGTTCAGACAGATGAATTGCAATATGTGAATCATCTAATACTTCTATTTTTTTCAATATTTTTCAAATAGAGCTTCTGTTGGAGCATTTCCTAATTTTCCTGACATATAATTTAATGAAAAATTCTACGTCCTTAATATCCATATCATTTCCATTGTGAAATTTTACTCCCTTTCTAATTGTAAATGTATATGTCTTACCATCTTCTGAAACTTCATAAGATTCTGCCAAGGCAGGAATAACTGTTCCATCTGTTCCTGGCATAACTAATCCTTCAAACACATTTAAAAAGAATTTGATCAGAATTACTAGAAACAACTTGATAAGGATTTAAACTATCTATATCTACAGTTGAAACTGTTCTAATGCTCTCTTCTTTGTTCTCTTCTTTTCTGACAAGCAACAAAAAAACAAAAAGTTAATAAAATTGATAATAATATTTTTTTCCAAAAAAATAAATTTTTCTTTTCATAGTATTTTTGCTTCCTTTCTTAATATTTTTAACCTTTTTTTAGAATAGCAATTTTTTTCTGCAAAAAAATCAAATTTCAATGTATTTGTCCTTTTTATGTCCTATTTATTAAAAAAACTGCACTTTCTTCTTGTACTCAAGATTATTGTGCAGTTCAAAATTTAAAAATTATTTAAATGTACTTCTATCATCTCTTAGCTTATTTATATCTTCCTTTTAACTTTGACATAGTCACTTCTTTTCCATCAACTCCATCATATCCTACCAAGACTTTTTTTGATTTTGCATATTCTTTTTTTGATAGGTAATTTACATAGAAAAACATAGAAATCTGTTTCTTGTGAAATCTTTTGACTTATTAATAGCATCTATTAAGAAATTTTCTTCTTTCTTTGAAATAAATAATTTTTTTCTTCATCTATAATAGCATTCAGTATCTCTATATATCTTTCTTCAACTCCTAGTTTATACATTGCCTCTAATTCTTCTTCTCTATTTCTTTCTTTATCTAATATTATTTTTTTCAGCTTTATATTCTCTTACTTTTTTTCTATAAGAATTTTTGTTTATTTTTCAAATAATCCTCATAATCTATTTCTTTTCCAAATGAATAAGTCTTTTTATTTGTTTCTATTTTTTTAAGTATCTATCGAAATGGAAATATATAAGTTAATAAATCTCTTGAGCGTCCTCTCAAAAATGATGATTTAAAAGTAAAGTTTTGTTAATTTCATCTAGAGATATTTTTTTGAGAATAACAAATTCTCTTATTATTTCTTATCGCTTCTAGTAATATATAATTTTCTTTTTATTGTTATCTTTTCATAGGAAATTCCAAAAAAAGAAAATGAGAATTAAATATATAAAAAATCATAGCTGAAAGAGGATTTAAAAATCATTTGCTGGAAATTCAAAAATCAAAAAGAATAAATATTAAAATAAGAAAAAAATAAGAAGCAAACTTGATAAACTTTTTATAAGTTTCTTATAGCTTATCACTATTTTTATCTCATCATTTTCTTTTTGTAATCTCTATCATTTTGTACCTCCATATCAGTAAGCACTATATTATTGAAAAATCAATATTCCTTTATATAATCTTTACTATTTTTTTATAATATTTTACAAGCATTATGAGTTAAAGCTTAGCATCTTATAAATTAGGACATAAAAGGACATAAATGTAAAAAAAGATTGATTTTTTTAGTAAAAATTGTTAATCTTAACAAGTAATCAAAAAAATATTCTTTTTTTAGGAGGATCAATGAAAATTTTCAAAACAGATAAATAAAGAAGTTTTAATAACTATTGCTCTTTATTTAATATATTTTTGTTTGGTGGTATTATTTTTGCTTATGAATATGGTTCTGATAATGTGGAAGAATACAAATATATTTTAGGTTTTACCTGAATGGTTTTTCTATTCTTGTGTTGTTGGATTAGTGCTTATAAATGTTTTTGGTCTATGTTTTGTATAAAAACTATTCTTCAAAGATGTAGATTTTGAAGAATATAATAATAAAGACAAAAAGTTAGATAAGTAGTAAGGGGAGAAAAATGGATAAAATACTAATAATTATACCTATTTTTACTATATTTATCTGCAATGCTATTTATTGCTTATAAAGTCAATAAAATAAAAAAATAGTTCTGAAAGTTTCACTAATGAATACTATATTGGTGGAAGATCTATGGGTGGTTTTCGTCCTTGCAATGACAATAGTTGCAACTTATGTTGGAGCAAGTTCTTTTTATAGGGGGACCTGGTATTGCATATAAGCTTGGTTTAGGTTGGGTTCTACTTGCTTGTATTCAAGTTCCTACAGCATTTTTTTACCTTAGGAGTTCTTGGTAAGAAACTTTCTATCATCTCAAGAAAATTAGATGCAATAACAATTTTTTTGATGTTTTAAAAAGCTAGATATAACAATAATTTCTTAAATATATTATCATCTATCATGTTAATAATATTTCTTCATAAGTGCTATTGTGGCTCAATTTATTGGTGGAGCTAGACTATTTTGAAGCAGTTACAGGACTTTCATATACAACAGGACTTATAATATTTTCATCAGTTGTAATAATATATACAACTTTTGGTGGATTTAGAGCTGTAACTTTGACAGATGCTATTCAAGCAGTTGTTATGTTTGCAGCAACTATAGTTCTTTTCTTTGTTATACTAAAGACATGGAAATGGTATGGAAAATATTATGATGAAGATTAAAGAGATTGATCCTAATCTTTTTAAAAACCTGACTCTGGTGGAAATATTGCTAAGCCATTTATTATGTCTTTCTGGATTCTAGTTGGTATAGGTATCTTAGGACTACCTGCAACAACAATAAGATGTATGGCTTTTTAAAGATGCAAAAAGCTATGCACAATGCTATGATAATAGGAACATCTTTTAGTTGGAGTTTTAGTTTTAGGTATGCACTTAGTTGGAGTAATGGGGAGAGCTATTATTCCTGATTTACAAGAAGTGGATAAAATTATTCCTATCTTGGCTCTTAAAAATCTATATCCTATACTTGCAGGAGTCTTTATAGGTGGACCTCTTGCAGCAGTAATGTCAACTGTAGATTCTCTATTAATAATTTCCTCTTCTACTTTAATAAAGGATTTATATGTCACTTACTTAGATAAAAAAATGCAAGTGAAAAATAAGATAAAGAAAAATCTCTATGTGGACTTCATTTTTAATAGGACTTTTAGTTTTCATACTTTCAGTAAAACCAATAAGTTTAATCACTTGGATAAATTTATTTGCTCTAGGTGGACAAGAAATCGTATTCTTCTGTCCTTTGATTTTAGGACTTTATTGGAAAGAGCGAATGCAACAGGAGCTATAGCTTCAATATTCTTTTGGAATCGTAGCTTACTTATATCTTGAAATAACAAAAACTAAGATTTTTTTGCTTTACATAATATAGTTCCAAGTCTTGTTGTTGCTCTTACAGCTTTTGTAATATTCTCATATCTAGGAAAAAAATCTGATGAAAAAAACAATAGAAACATTCTTCGAGTATTAAAAAAATTAGGCTATTGCAAACTTTATAAAAAAAGGTGCTGTTGCAAAATTAAAGTTTCAATCTTAAAGTAAAAAAATAAGTGAGTTACGAATGGAAATTTTTAGATAAAAAAATCAAATAGAATGAGCCGAGTAAATCTCGACATGTCTGAGCGTAGCGATCTTAGAAACTCAATGAACTTGTTCATTTAGAGTTTCTTACAGATGTCGAATTTACAGCGAATTCTTGATTTTTTTATCGTTAAGAAATTTACTCAGTAACGAACTATTTTTTTACTTTTTGTTAATTTGCAACAGCCCCTTTTAATTTAATAGTTTTTGTAATAGCCTATTTTTATTTTATTGCTGTTTCTAGAGCAAGTTCAATCATTTCATTGAATGTTTTTTTCTCTTTCTTCAGAGCTTGTTATTTCAGGACTAACCAAAGAATCTGAAATAGTTAATATTGAAAGAGCTTTTTGCCTTATATTTACTTGCTAAAGTATATAGTGCTGCTGTTTCCATTTCAACAGCAAGAACTCCAAACTCAGCCCACTTCTTAAAAATAACTAGGGTCATCATTATAGAATTCATCACTTGTTAAAAATATTTCCAGCCTTTATTTTTTTATATTTTTCTCTTCAGCTGTTTTTAAAACTTTAGATAGTAAATCAAAGTTTACTGTAGGAGCAAAAGAAGCTCCTTTAAATCTTCTATTATTTATATTTGAATCTGTCGAAGTAGACAGTGCTACAACTATATCACGAATTTTTAACATCTTCTTGATAAGAACCTGCTGAACCAACTCTTATTAGAGTTTTTAACTCCATAGTCTTTCATAAGTTCAGTTATATAAATAGACATAGAAGGAATACCCATACCTGTTCCTTGAACAGAGATTCTTTTTTTCCCTTATAAGTTCCTGTAAATCCTAACATTCCTCTAATATCTGTATAGCAAACTGCATTTTCTAGAAAGTTTTCTGCTATCCATTTTTGCTCTTTTAGGATCACCTGGCAATAATACAGTATCTGCTATTTCACCATTTTTTTGCTGCTATATGTACACTCATTATTTACCCCCTAAGTATCTATCTATACCATTCACTAGGCCCTTTAACTATTTTTATCTTGATAATCTTTTTCAGATAATTTCTTATCTTCTTCAGCATTTGACATAAAACCTAATTCTATTAAAAGTATTAGGGTACAGTAGCCCAATTTGTTCCTGTTAAGTCATCTCTATATATAAGGCCTCTATTTTTTTAGCTCCTGTTGCCTTTTACATATTCTTCTAACAATATTTTTGAGAATTCTTCACTTTCTTTTTTTGAACTTTTTGTTGTATATTTATTTTTAGGTGATGAAGTTAAAACACTTGCACCAGCTAGCATTTTTTTATTTTCACTACCATCAGCATGTAATCTTATATAGACATCTGCTTTGTTGTCATTGGCAAATATAGCTCTTTCTTTGTTACTTATATCCACATCATTTTTTTGTTCTAGTCATTATAACTTTGTAACCTTTGCTTTTCTAAGCTAGTTTTTCAATTTTAAAGCTATTTCTAACATAAGCTCAGATTCATATTTCTTTCGTAACAACTCCCCTAGTTCCTGTTGTAACCTTTGCTTTTTTTCTTATCACTGTTAGGTGCAATTTCTTCAAGAGCAGGGTTTCCTTTTTGTCTGATGTCCAGGGTCTAGGCACACAATATTTTTTTCTTTTTGATAAAAACTGTTACAGAAAAAAAGTATAAATAAAATTAATAAAAATTTTTTTTTCATAATATCTCCTATAAAAAAAGAAGTCCAATGAAATTAGACTTCTTATTTAATATCAATTATCTTCTGATTATTTCTTCTTCAGTTTCATAGTCACGAACACTTTCTCTGTCTGTTTCATTTAAAAAGCTTTTTATTAACAGGGACTGAACAGAAAATTCTATTACCTACATTAACAATATCTGCCTTAGTAATAAAAAAATTGCTCCGGCAACATAGTCTAAAAACTCTTCTTGAGTCTTTATCATCTAGTTGACTTAAATTCATATTAACTATCTTATCTTCCTTTATATATTTTTGCACAAACTACGCAATCTTCAAATTTAGAAGGTTTTAGAAAAAAACTATATCTACATTACTATTATCTGCCATATGATTACACTCTCCTTGTTATTATTTATTCCTTTTTATATAGGATACTATTTTTTTATGAAATAATTTCAACCTTTTATTTTTTTATTTTTTTTCATTTTTTTAGAATTTTTTTGTTTTTTTATTTTGATAAACTTTAAAAACAAAGAAAAAAATATCTTGACTTTTTAAAATAATATATTATAAAAAGTATTTAGAATTAAAAATTTTGTAGGAGGACAATGTTATGTTACATTATTTACAAGTTGGGGGACCAATACTATGGGTATTAACTATTATTTCCATAGCTGCTTTTGCTGTTATATTGGAAAGAATAGCATTTTTTTCTAGGAATGAGAAGGCTGTAGGAAATACTTTTAAAGAGGAAATCCTTTCTTTAGTAGCCAATAAAAAAATTGATGAAGCTAGAAATCTTTGTGCTTCTAAAAAAAGAGCTGTGTGGCTTCTGCTGTAAAAGAAATTTTTAGAAAAAGCTGAAAAAGGAATGGAAGTTCAAGACTATGAATTTATTTTAAAAGAAATCACTATTCAAGAAACTTCTCCTTATGAAAGCAGATTAAATCTTTTATCAAGTATTATCAGTATTTCACCTATGTTAGGTCTACTAGGAACAGTTACAGGTATGATTAAAGCCTTTACAAACATTTCTAAGTATGGTGCAGGAGATGCTGCTATAGTTGCTGATGGTATCGCTGAAGCTCTTTTTAACAACTGCTGCAGGACTTATGATAGCTATTCCAGTTATCGTTGTCTATAACTATTTAAATAGAAGATTAGAAAAAGATGGAAAATGAAATAGACGATATCGTCACAAACATAATAAATATATTTAGGAGATAAAAAATGAGCAAGTACAAAAAAAGTAGAGAATCAGCTAAATTAGATTTGACTCCTCTTATAGATGTTGTATTTCTTTTTAATTATATTCTTCATGGTAACAACAACATTTAATAACTTTGGTTCAGTACAAATAGATTTACCTAGCTCTACTATACAACAAACTGACAAAACTAAAAAGTATTGAAATTATAATAGATAAAGATGGAAATTATCATATCTCTGAAGATGGAAAAATCACTCAAATTCAATTTTTCAGAAATAGATTCTTACTTAAAAAAACTGCTAAAGAAGCTACTGTTTCAGCAGATAAAAAAATTTAAAAATATCAAGTAATTATGGATGTTATAACTAAGATAAAAAGAAAAATGGTGTGGATAATTTAGGATTAAGTTTCTATGAATAGGGGGTACTATGAAAAAAATATGTTCTTATATCCCTTATAGTGCATTTAGCTATATTATTTCTTTTTGCTACCATTAAAACAGATGAAGTAGAAAAAGAAAAAAATTAGTTAAAAAACGAAGTTGTTCCCATTGCTTTTTGTTGCAGAAACAAACTTCTGATAATCCTGGTGCTAAAAACTCTTGATACCCAAGAAAGAGAAAAAAACCTAAAGAAGAAAAAGCCTAAGAGTGAACCTAAAATTGAGAAAAAAAGTAGAAGAAAAAGAAAAATTGAGGAAAAAGAAAGTTGAGGAGAAAAAAAGCCTGTTGAAAAAAACCTATTGAAAAAGAAAGGCTGAAAAAAAGACAGAAGAGAAGAAAATAGAAAGTAATATTCCAAGTAAAAATGAACCAAGTCATTCAGATACTTCTTCTAAGTCTAGTTCAGAAAGTTCTAGTACTAGTTCTTCTGATAAGTCAAGTAATCATAGTAGTGATGGTGGTTCTCCTAATGGAAATTCTTCAGGAGAAGATTTAGGTTCAAACTTTATTGCCGATGGAGATGGAACTTATATAGCTCTTACTTCTGAAGGAATAAACTATCAAATAATTAATGAGGTAGAACCTGATTATCCTTCTCAAGCTGAATCTATAGGATATTCAAAGAAGGTACAAGTAACTGTAAAAATTCTTAGTAGGATTAAAAGGGTAATGTTGAAAAAGGCTGAAATAATAAAAATCTCATAAAGATTTAGGCTTTGATGCAGAAGTTATGAAAGCTATTAAGAAATGGAGATTTAAACCTATATTCCATAAGGGAAAAAAATATAAAGGTTTATTTTACAAAAAAACATTTGTATTTGAACCACAATAATAAAAAAAGCTATTGCAAAAATAATATGCAATAGCTTTTTTTATTCCTTTATTCTGCTAAATCATTTAAATATTGTATGTTTATACTAGCTTTTATCAATAAATGAATTTAATACTCTTAATTCATTAGAAGTAGCTTTTTTTCTAGTTTTCTTTTATGTCTCTAACTTCTGTTCTAAAGCTTTTCAAACTTACTTAATACAGCTCTTCTATCTCTTTTCTACTATTGGATTTTTCTAGCATTCTGTAATATTCATTACTTAAGCTAGTGTATTTTTTTGATTTAAATTTGCTTCCACTTCATTAAATGCCACATTTGAATTAGTACAAGCATTTGATTAATAAAAATTGCAATAAACATTAAAAAAATATCTTTTTCATTATTACATCCTCTTTTCCTTTTTCATTACCAAGATTGAATTTCTAATTTTTTTATCTCTTATCATAAGTTCATTAACTGCTTCAGCAGCATTTTTTTATTTTCAAATAAAACAGCATTTCACTTGCTCTATTATAGGGATTTCTACATTATATTTTCTAGCAGCCATCAAAAGCAGACTTTAGCACTATATACACCTTCAACAACCATATTTAACTTCTTTTTATAGCTTCATCTAAAGTTTTTTTCCCTTGTCCCTAGTAAAAATACCTGCTCTTCTATTTCTACTGTGCATACTAGCACAAGTTACTATTAAGTCTCCTAAACCTGTTAAACCATAGAAAGTAGATTGTTCTCCACCCATTGCAACACCTAAAGAAGCAATCTCCTTTTATTCCACGAGTTATAAGGGCAGCCTTTGTATTATCTCCATAGTTTCAGTCCCATCAGCTATTCCAGCAGCTAGAGCAATAACATTTTTTTAAAGCTCCTCCTACTTCTACTCCAAGCATATCAGGACTTGTATATACTCTGAAAGCTGGATTCATAAAGATATTTTTGTAAATATAATGTAAGTTCCTTTATTATGAGCTGATACAACACAAGTAGTTGGTATACCCTTACCTACTTCTTCAGCATGGCTTGGACCTGATAGAACTGCAACTTGTGGATTTTTACCTTTTCAATTCTTCTTCTATAATATCTGTCATAGTTGCTAAAGTATCTTCTTCTAGTCCTTTTTGCAACATTGACTATAATTTGTTTCTCTTTAACAATATCTTTTAAAGATTTTTGAAACAGATCTTACTGCCTTTGAAGGAACAGCTAGGACTAAAAATATCTTTATCTGTTACAGCTTCTTTTTAAATCATCAGTCACTACTATATCCTCAGGAAGTAATATATTAGCTAATTTAGCTTTTATTTTCTCTAGTTATTTTTTTAATTCTTCAGCTTCTTTTTTTATCAAAAGACCAAACTGTCAACTCATGTCCATTTTTTTGTGTAATAGAATAGTCAGGGCTATTCCCCATCCACCTGAACCAATAACTGATATCTTTGCCATTTTAACACCTCTCTGTTATACATAATAATTTTCAATTTCTAATTTTATTTTTTTGCCTTTTAATGCCTCAATTATCATCATACTTGATGTATTATTCTTTGAAAAAAACAAAAAAATTATCTTTTTTTACAGAAAATTTATTTTTTTGTCCAAGGTCTTTATTATCTCAATTAATCTATGAGTTCTATGTATGAAATACAAAAGTCCCTATAGGCTTTTAAAAAGTCTTTTAGCATTTTGAATGAACTCATCTAAATTCAATTTTATCTCATGTCTTGACAATGCTCTATGCTCATTCTCATTTATCTTTTTTTCCCATTATCCTCCATATATGGTGGATTAGAAATTACAACATCGAAAATAATTTGGCATTCTTGTATTCCTTAACATCTAAACAAGTAAAATTAATATTTTTTTCTATTTTGTTTAATTCTAAAGCCTTATTGGCTCTTTCAATATTTTCATTTTGTATATCAATTCCAACAATTTCTTCTATCATATCATTATCAGATAGAAGTATAGGAAGTATTCCATTCCCTGTACCTATATCCAATAACTTTATATTTCTTTTAGATAAAGATTTTTTTTTAAATAGTTAAAAAGCAATATAGTATCTTCAGCGTATTTATATCCACCTTTTTTTCTGAATAATTTTATATTTCTTATCTAATTCTTCAATAATTTCATCATCTTTTAACATATTATTCTTTCTCTAAAATTTTATTTTCAATTTCTTCTTTTGTTTTTCATATTCTTTTTAAGATACTAGCTTCTTTTTCTATTGAATTTTATATCATCTATAGAAAATCTTGATATTCCCTTTATCTTTTAACATCTACATATAGGAAATTATTTAGTGGACTTATACTAACAACCTTACCTTCACCTATTTCAGTTTTTTTACTGATTGGTTTTACTGCAGGGAAGTTTTTAAGTGCTTCTTCATACTGGCTGTATTCGTAGTTTATACAACATAGTAATCTTCCACATACACCTGATATTTTTAGTAGGATTTATTACAAGCCCCTTGGTCTCTTGCCATTTTAACTGAAACAGAGTCAAACTTATTAATAAAAAGTTTTACAACATAACTCTTTTTCCACAAGGACCAATATTTCCTAAAAATTCTAGCCTCATCTCTTACACCAATTTGTCTCAATTCTATTCTTGTTTTTAAAACATCACTGCTAAGTCTTTTACAAGTTCTCTAAAAATCTATTCTTCCATTTGGCTGTAAAAATAGAATATCAATTTTGATTTATCGAAAAGTATATTCACAAGTGATTAACTTCATTTCAAGTTGATGTTTTTCTAATCTTTTCCTTACAAGCTATAAAAGGCTTCATCTGCTTCTTTTTCTTTGCTTGTTATAGATTTCAATTTCTTTTTCACTTGCTAATTTTAAAACTGGCTTTTATAGGTAAAAACTAAGTCTTTTTTTCCTTCATTGGTAAAGGGACTGTTAGAAGCTATACCTAACTCAGTTCCTCTTATAGTTTCAACGATAACCTTGTCATTTTTTTGTATGTTTCATCACCTAAGACTTCAAAAATAGTATCTCTTTTTTTGTTGTTTCAAAAGTTACTATTAAAACCTTGTGGATTCTCTCTGGATCCGTGCTTACTATCTGTGTATTTTCATCTATAATATTATTTTCCATATTCTCTCCTAATCTATATTAATCCTTCTTCTAAAAAAACTAAAGTAGGAATCTCTTGTTATTATTATATGCTCTAACAACAAAAGCTCCAAAAATTTTTTTAAGTCCTTTTTGCTATCTCATTTGTTATATCTATATCACACTTTGAAGGACAAGTATTTCCTGAAGGGTGATTATGAGCTATAATTATTGACTTAGCATTTTCCATTATTACCCTTTTTATATTTCTCTTGGATAAATTGAGCTTCTATCTAAAGTTCCTGATGAACTTTCTTCAAAAAGCTATTACTTCATTTGAGCTTGAAAGATAGATAACATAGAATTTTCTCTACATCTTCATATCCTATTTTATTTCTTAAAAAAATTTTAATAAAAGCCTCTTTATCAGTTATTTTTATCAGCTTTAGTTTCTATTTTTAAGGTTTTTCACCATATAATTCTGTTAATAATTCTCCAACAAATTTTTATTAAAATTGCAGAAATAGGTCCAATTCCTTTAATTTTTTTCTAGTTCTTTTTATATCGGCTTTAAAGACTCTATTCAAACTTTTTAAATTCTTTTTAATATAGCCTTAGCTATTGGTTTTTGTATCTTCTTGAGCATTGCAATAAAAAAAGTAAAAATTCTAAAATTTCATAATCAGAAAAAAAGAATGAATACCTTTATCCAAAAAAATCTTTTTCTAATTCTTTCCCTATGTCCCTTATATTCAGCTTTCTTTTAAATCTTCCTTATTTTTTTAACATTTTTATTGTCACTTTTTATCCATAATTAGCTCCTATTAAAAAAATAATTTATACACTTCTTCTGGACTCTTCATAGTATTAATCATTTCTATTGCACAAGCAATTATAGGATAGGCAAGAACAGCTCCTGTTCCCTTCACCTAGTCTCATATTCATATTTAAAAAAAGTTTTTTTCTTTTAAATAGTCTAAAATAATATTTACCCCTGGTTCTTCACTCTTATGAGTAAATAATAAAGTAATCTTGAATATTTTTTTATTTAACTTACAAGCTAATAGTGCTGCAACAGATGATATAAAAGCCATCAACAAGCATAAGCTTTTTATTAAGAGCTGCCCCTATATACATTCCAAGCATACAAGCTAAGTCAAAACCTCCAACTGCAGCCATCATTTCAATAGGATTCATATCAAAAGTTCCATATCTTTCACAAGCTTCCACTATTATTTTTTTCTTTTTTTGCTTAAGCCTTCATCAGATAGGCCTCCACCTCTTCCTACAACTATATCTATATTTTCTCTTGTTACAGAGTATAGAAGTGCTGAACTTGTAGTAGTATTAGCTATACCCATTTCTCCATTTGAGAATATATCATAGTCATTTGAGCTCTTTCATTTATTAAATCTATACCTGTAAAAAAATAGCTTGTAGACATTCTTCCATAGACATAGCTTTTTTTCTTTGTAAAAATTATTTGTTCCTCTTTTTAACTTTTCTATGAATTAAATTAGGGATATTCTCTTTTTTTATGTCGTTCTTCATTCCTATATCAACAACATTTAAGTCTACACCTAAAGTCTTTGTAAATATACCTATACAAGCTATATTATTTAACATAGCCTCAGAAACTATTGGAGTATATTCAATAGGACAAGATGATACTCCTTCTTCTATAACTCCATTGTCTGCTGAAACAAGTATATGACATTTTCTATCTAATTTCTTTTATAGGATAACCATAGATAGAGGCAACTTTTTTTACAAATTTCTTCTAAAAACTCCTAAGCAATCCTTAGGTTTCATTTTTCTATCAAGCTCAGCTTGAGCTTCTTTTAATTGCTGAACTATCTACAGGCTCTATTTTTACTGATTAAATCAAATAAAAAAATTTATATCTTTCATTTTTTTACCAACTCTCTAATATAATTTAGTAAGATAACTGAAATTAAAAATCTCCTTCAAAGATTACAATAGAGCAATTATCTACTTTAAATTTCCAATAGGTATCTAAAGTCCCTGAAACAAAAATAACTGATTATACAGTTTATTATCCCCCAATGAGAAATAATAAGGTTGTCTTTTTGTATAATCTAAAGTTTCTAAAAACGAAACAGCTCTTTGATATAGTTCTTCGAGACTTTCTCCTGTTATATAATTAAAACTTTTTCCAATTCTTTTTCCATTTCTTTTTACTTCATTTGGATATTGTTCAGAAATTTCTTTAAATGTTAAACCTTCAAAAAAATTCCAAAAATTTATTTCTTCTAACCTACTATCATAGATTATTTCTTTATCCAAATAATTACAAATTTCTGCTGTTTCTCTTGTTCTTTCTAAAGGGACTAGAATAGATACAATCATAAGCTATATTTGAAAGTTTTTTTCCTTTGCCATATAGGCTTGTTCTATACCCTAATTCATTTAAAAGGTGGATTTAACTTTCCAAAATATAGGTTTTTGAGCATTCATTTCTGTCTGCCCATGTCTTATTAAAAATTAATTTTTCCCATATTATTTCCTTATAAGAAGAAAGTAGGTACAACTATAATTAAGAATAGATATACAAGGCTTGATATTTCAAGTAAAAGCACCCTAAAGTATCTCCTGTTATTCCACCTATTTTTTTCTTTCTATCAATTTAGAGAAAGAAAAAAAGCAAATAGTCCTAGTATTGCAATTATAAGTAAATTAATTCCTAATCTCATCATAACAAAAATCTAAAGGTAATTCAAGTGATAAACTACTATTTATCATATAGAATAACATAGCACTACTATATACTACAGTTATCAATGATGCAATAATAACTCCACTAGCTTTTTGTATTATCAACAAAAAGTTTTTACCCATTCCACTTCCTCTAGCATAAGGAGCTGAAGCACAACTGATAACACTACAAAGTCTAGCTACAACTGGATAAGTTAATACAGCAAAAAAACTGTTTCTCCTTGATCTTCCATCAATAAAGAATATAGTAATACAAACTTTATTAAGAAATATAGGATTAATGCTAAAAGCACCGTTACTACCTAATCTTGAATCTTTCATTATTTCAAGCATTTTATGTTTACTTCTATAACTGAAAAAATTCCATCAAAAAGTATCTGCTAAACCATCAAGATGTAAAGCTCCTGTTGAGATTAAATCTGTTAAAATTACTACCAATATGATTATTGGTAAAAAAAGCCGAAAAAAAGATAAATTGCTCAAGACATAAGAAAACACTATAGAAAAGAATAATAGAATAAAAACCTATTACTACTCCTACAAGTGGAAAAAAAGTTTCATTGACTTTCCAAGCTTTTTCCTCGTCATAATCTATTTTTTTGGCATTGGTATTCTTGTCATAAACGATAAAAAGTAATAAAAAAACCTTTCATATTTCCTCCCATTATTTAATTTTTTTACTTTTATTCCTGAAACAGCTAAATAAGCTTCATCAGAATTCTTTGCAACAAGCTGATTGATTCTTCCACAAATATCTCTAAAGTGTCTACCTAAAGGATAATCAGGCACAAGACCTGAACCAATTTCATTTGTTACAAAAAAACACAGTCAGTCTTTTTTTGATCTAATAAATTCTAAAAAAATTAGACATTTCTTCTTCAATTTGATCTTCTATTTCTTGAACTACAGATAAATCTACTTTATCCCAATCTATATCTCTATCCATTATCATGAAATTAGAAACAAAAATTTGTAATACAGTCAAACAAAAATTACATCAGTACTGTCTATATCATTTTTTTACAAGAGAGATAAGATTTTTAAAACCTTCTATCGTTTTTCCAAGTGTTACCTCTTCTTTTAATATGTCTTTCAATTCTATCTTGCATTTCATCATCAAAAAGCTATAGCTGTAGCAAAATAAATTTTATTTTTTTATATTTTTTTGTTCATAAATATATTCTTCAGCAAATTTACTTTTTTTCCACTTCTACTTCCACCAGTAAAAAAATATAATCTTTTCCCATATTAGTCTCCTTGAATATTATATCCTTAATTATATCATATTTTTTTATAAAAAACATGGGGCTGTTGTAAATTAACAAAAAGTAAAAAAATAGTTCGTTACTGAGTAAATTTCTTAACGATAAAAAAATCAAGAATTCGCTGCAAATCAGGAAACTCGTTGCACTCAGACACTCCTGGATTTGCTCGGCTCATTCTATTTGATTTTTTTTATCTAAAATTTCCATTCGTAACTCACTTATTTTTTTACTTTAAGATTGATTTAATTTTTGCAACAGCCTCAGATAAATCATTTATTTTATTTATTTTGAAATTCTTTTTATTTCTTCTTGAACTTTTTTTCGTAGTTTATTTTTGCTTTCTTTAATAGCTTTTTATAATTTTTCTAGCTTCTTCTTCTTCCAGAAAAGAAACCAAATGAAATAACTTTTTTTAGATTTTAATTTTATTTTTTTAAGAGTCTACATTTTTTTCTATATTTTTTTATGAAAAAAGTATCTGGTCTATAAGGGACTCAAAAAAAGAAAGGATCTTTATATTCTAAATCTGTGATTTCATCAAATTTTATTTTTATGCTTTTTCTATTCTCTCCTTTTTTTATTAATATGAAAAATAATAATTTCATCTTCTTTTTATAAATAATTCTTCAATAATATATTTATACTTTCTCACATCTATTACAGTCAATTAACATTAATAAAGGAAGTAATAAAGAGGAAAAATAGAATTACCATAATATTAATTATAGAAGACCTTTGTTGATAAAGAAGTAATAAAAATACCTAAAGAAAGAAAAAAATATTAAAAATTTTTTTATAATCTTTTTTTTAAATCTTTTTAAAAAAATGTCTACTATCACATAAAAAAATGTAAAGTTTTATTTTTTTCATAGGCATCACTCAAACCCTCAATATCCATTTTTAATAATATCTGCTTTTCTAATCTCATTTCATATTTAAAAAAATCTAAAAAAATTTCTATCTATTCAAGAGAAATTTTTATAAACTCTCCTGTTTCTAGATTTTTGAATACTTTTTTTATATCTCTTGTTATCATATCAAAAAGTAAATTTATAGTTATCTAGTTGCCCATAGATTTCTCTTTTTTTCTATATCTGCATCTAATGTATCATTATTATATAAAGAACCATAGATATCTAGTAAATTTTTTTGCATTCTAAATAATTTTTTTAATTTCTGTCTGTTGCAGAAATGCTTCATCTCCTACTAATTCTAGATGAAACGAAAAAAACCTATTATATTATCTGCTAAATCTACTATAACAACCAATTCCTTATGTTTTTTGATAAATAAACTTCTTCAAAATCATCATAATATAAGTCATATCTATTTATTATTTCATCAGTTAGTGCTATTCCTACTTTTTAAAGTATTATCTATTTGAAAAATTTTCATCAAATATTTTTTTATTAATCTTACTTTTACCAAATTCTAAATAAATATACACTTCTATATTCTCATAAGGTCTATATAATAATACAAAAGTTGAGCATTTCATATTTTGTATTACTATTATTTAATTCAGAGAAAATTTCTTCTATAGTTTCTCCTAAATAAATATTTTTTTATATCTGTATTCCATCTTTCATCACCTTTTTTTATTTTTTTATTTTCATTTATAAATATTATTCTCCCTTTTTCTTTATTAGTCATATTATATTTATATTTATTAGGATCTCCAAAAAAATTACTTCAGTACTTCCTTGATTAGTATCAATTCTAATATAATCCATATTATGAGTTCCCCACTATCACTTCTTATACCTACTATTTTTTTATTCCTTTACCATCATAATTAGGTATTTTAAATTTTTCTCCTATTCCTGTACCTTCAATCTTTTACTCTTTTTAGAAGGTTTTAATCCTTCTTTTTAGCTATTTCATGTAACTCTTTTTACTGTCTTATTTTTATTTACTTATTCCTTTATATCCTACTAAGACTTTTTATCTTGGTTTTCTTTTTATATAATTCTTATGTTCCTTTTATTTTTTTCTTCAATAATACTATTTATTTTTTTAAAAATTTTCATAGGATATCTTATACCCAAATGAATATGTACTAAAAATATGTTTTTATTTTTCATTCTTCTTTTCATATCAAAAGTGAAGTCTCTTTTTATAAAAATCCTATAAAGTATTCTTGATAATATATTTTTGAAAAATTTCATCATAAAAATATCTCTTTTTCATAAGTTATTTTTTTATTTTTTTCTTTAATCTTCTTATTGTGAGGCTTACATTGTTTAAGGTCAAAGTTTCTATACTACCTATATTTCTCATAGCTATATAATTTCCAATATTTAGATAAGTAAAAAACAATTAAAGACATTATAATAGATTGAACTGTTATCTTTGAAATAATTAATGGTACTATTATAAATAATGAAACTATATATACTCCAATAAATACTCTATTGTTTTTTTAATACAATAACTGTAGCTTCTTTTTGTATTTTTCTATTTGCATATTTTTCTATTCCTTTCAAAAAAATATTTTTTTATTTCCATAACCTTATCCCTTAAATATTATTAATTTTTTTAAATGTACTTCTACTATCTCTAATCTGATTTATATCTTCTTTTAACTTTGACATAGTTACTTCTTTTCCCATTTGTTCCATTGTATCCAACCAAAACTTTTTTTATCTTGGTTTTTCTTTTTTTAGAAAGTACATAAGAATAGAAACTGTCTAATTCTACTTCTTCAAAAATATATTTTTTAAATATTTCTAAATATTCAATTGCATCATAACTTCCATTAACTATATAGTTATTATCTTTTTTTAGCTATAAATAAGATTTCTTCATCAATAATTTTATTTAAAAATAAAATCATATCTTTCATCTAATGGAGAATTATATTTCTCACTTAAATTTTTCAATTTTTTTGATTAAAGAATAATTTGTTTTGTTCTTCTATAACCATTTCCTTTTAAATTATTATAGTTTTTATAAATTTATTATTATCATAACTTTGTGAAAATGAATATGGATCAGCATCAACAAATATTTTTATATTCCTTTCCCTGATTTTTGTTTCAATTGTTATTCTTTCATAAGGTTTAAAAAAATTGTTATATAATTTAAAGGATTAGAGCTATTGGCATATGCTTTTAGGAATTTTAGAGCCCTTTGTCTATAATATCCTGAATATCTAATAATGGAATTCTTAATTTCTTTTAAAAAATAAATTTAAATAGAAAAAAATTCTTCTATAAATCAGATTATCATCTTCAACATAACATTCTTCTCTTGGTATAAAATATAATATTCCATTTTTATCGCTCTTATTATTAAATAGAGAATAATAGCTGGAAGTAATGTCCCATATATTGACCAAAAAAATTAATTCCATCAAATACTAATAAACTAATATAAAAAACATAATCCCATAAAAAAAGCTGCAAAGGGAAGAACAAATATAGGTATTATATATATAATAAAAAGGTTGAGTATCATTTTTACTTTTTTTCATTTATTTTTCAACTTCCCTCCCATATATACTTCTACTATCTCTAAGCTCATTTATATCTTCTTTTAACTTTGACATTGTTACTTCTTTTCCATCTGTTCCATTATATCCTACTAAGACTTTCTTATTTTTCGTATTCTTTTTTTAGATAGATAATTTACATAGAAAACATAGAAATCTATTTCTTCAAAAATTCATATCTTTGAATATTTCTAAATCTTTTTATTGCTTCACTATCTCCATTGATTACAAAAATTATTATCTTTTTCAGATATAAATAGTTTTTCCTCATCAAGTATTTTTATTTAAAAACATAACTATATCTTTCCTCTAACGGAGAATTATATTTTTTTACTTAAATTTTTCTTTTTTTCTGCCAATGTCAATCTTTTTATTTTTGTTTTCTTTTTTTGTATTTTTTTCTAAAAACTTATTAATTGTTAATACTATATCTTTTGCCACTTCATCTTTTTAGTTTCACTCCAAATGCAGTATAACTTTTTATCTTTAAAAGTTAAGTGAATTTTATGATATGGACTTTCTGTTCTTTTTATAGCTTTGCTTACTAAAAATTTCTGTAGTATTTTTTTAAAAATAAATATGTTTTAAATTATCAATATCATAAACTTGTAAAAAAATTAAATAATTTACAAAATTTTTAAATATCTATAGAAAAGTGAAACATATACAACTATTTTTTTGGTTGTTTATTATGATAACTTCATATAAATATTTTATGATAAAAAAACATACTCAAAAACATAATAATATAGGAAAAAAATAATTATACAAACAGGAGATAATTTATATAATTTAAAAAAATATATACAGCAATATAGTGGAAAAAATAATTATCCTTATTAATAGTTCTTTTTAGCTATTTTTTTCAATTTTTAAACAATTTTCTGTTTTAGTTATTCGTATCTCCATACTGTTCTATCACTCCTATGTGAGCTTATTCATATTTAAAAATTCTTTTATTTCTTTTTAGTATCTCTTTTTGCTTCATTATCATCTAGCATTAAACCAAAAATCAAATTGCTCTCCATCTTTTTAATTTAAAATGAAGTTTAAAAATATGGATTTTCTTCATATTTAACTCCCCTTACTATAGCCCATATAGGATATTCTTTAAAATATATTTTTTTCTAAATTTGAAATTTCAAATTTTTATTTAGATTTTTAAATTTAGATTTATTTATACAATAATTTTTTTAGAAATATAAGAACTTATTATATCCTTTTTTTATTATTAGAATTTCATAACTACATTTCAGTATAAATCTTAAATAAAATAAAAAAATATACTTGGAAAACAAAATATTGACATTACCACTGTTAATATTCCATATTTTATAAATGAAGTTATAAAAAAATACAAAACTATTAAAAATATTAGTGTTCTTATGATAAATTCTTTTTAATATTTTTCTATTCTTAAATATTTTTTTCTCTTTTTTTATTATCTTTATCTTCATCTCATTCTCCCACACAAAGATTACACTATTAGAGTATCATTTAATAATTTATTCATTGTTGATACTTTTTTTATTTTTTTAAAAATAAAAATTCTAATGACATATTTTTATATAACTCAAAAATTTTTCATTAATTGTATCAATAAAAAAAGTTCTTGATTGAACAGATAATATATTAACTCAATTAATACAACTACAGCTCTCACTAATAAAGTTTCATAATATATCAAAAAGAAAAAACTTCTTTAATATTTTTTTATATGTTTATTTTTAATTATTAATATAAATATTCCTAATATGCCATTGTGTATTCTATATATCCCTGGAATTCAAATAAGTTAACTGGGTAAAATATTATTTCAATTTTTTTACTTCATTATAAAATTTCTTACACAATTTTATTTGGAAGATTTACAATACAAAATGAAATATTATATATAATAAATAAGAAAAAATCTGAAATAGATACATTCACACTAGTTAATAAAAGTTAAAAAAATATTTTCAAATTATACATGAA
>BNJT01002269.1_pt1 | contig 48679 bp, 55 predicted proteins | sample 8540491 | NCBI WGS metagenome assembly BNJT01 (sample SAMD00202455, study PRJDB9452) | human saliva metagenome | host: Homo sapiens | reverse complement strand
AAAATAACACTTTTGTTATATTTGCATTATCTACATTCCTAAAAGAAAAAATCAAACTTAATTACAAAATTGTGGGCTTTTCAATAAATCTTCAATATCCAATGATTTGTAAAGATAGTTTTAATAGGTCATATTATGATTGGATTATCAGTAAAATCTTCAATTTATAATTATGGAGAAAAAGAATATTAATCAATAATAAATAGGTTAAAATATTTATAATAAGATATATTTTTCTTTTTAAATTTCAATTTAAGAGCATCACATATTATGCCGGTACTTTTTGAGAAAAATTGCCCTAATGAATAAAAATATAAAAGAAATAAACCCCAACTGTAGATTATACAAGTAATTTATTAATAAATAGATTTTGTTGCCTTTTTTATAATTATATCACATTTACCATTTAAGATATTTATTTCATTGTTAAATATAACCAAAGTTAAATCCTATATAAGTTCTTAACGCAGCCATGTACATCTTCAAATTTTCACTATTTTATTCCTTATTTATAAACAAAAATAGCATTTTTACTATCCTTCTAAATCTTACTCTAGATTCATTTTATTCTTTTTTTATCTTTGGAATACAAGTGAAATTACACAAAGGCCATATGCCTAAGTTATTATTAAAAATGCTGAGCCTCTTCACCTCCTTTTTCTATTATTATTCCCAGAAGTAATCGGCTATTTTCCTGGGGTGGAATATACAGCAACATATTATCAAGTTGTGAGAGAAGTCAATCAGTCTAGCTCTTCCTTGATGTTATTCATCAGGAATGTGGTTCTTGAGGAGATAGTCTAGGCAATTATTAGCAAAGGGCAATGTGAGAGAAGAAAATCCGAATATACACATTATTAAGTACATTTTCAATTCAAATGCTAATATAAAATTCACGAAAATGTAAAGGCCTTCTTGGGCTTTTTACAAAGTTTCTTTTTATTCCTCAGTTCCTAAAATATATACCTGAAACCAACCACTTACAAATTGACACAATTCCTAAAGTTTTTGAGTCTGTGATAGACAAAAGAATATCAGGAGACGGCTAATGCCAAATACTCCCATAAGCATTGTATAACTCAGCAAGTGTACTAGAAAAATACTCATCTATTGCCATATACTTTCCAAAAGCCATCTTTAATCCGCTTAAAAGTGATCTGATGTACTGATATTTTTGTTTTGATACTTTTTCTGATAATTCAAAGGTACGTAAGCTACAGTCAATATAAAGTACATATATCTATTATTAAAAAGCAATTTTACATCACTTATATAGTTAGGAGTACTCCTGCAATTATTGGAAAGTAAATATTTAGCACTTCCTGCTAGAAGAGTGAAGATCCACTTGCCTTGGAGAATTCATCTTTTTAGCTAGTAGAAGTCATTGATTGTGGCACTCTAAAAGGAAATTCAAGTAATGATGAAAAAACCAAGAACTATAAAAACTCCTATACCGATCTGCGAAGTTTAGCACCTCCATTCATCAAACACCACTTAAAGATATAAACTATTCCCATTCCTGGAGCATCCATCTCAATTACCATTAAAAGTCTTCTATCGTGTTTATCTGCCACAGCACTCCAGCAGGAACCCTTAGCAATATAATAGTTGTACAAAAGCCAATTCATTAATAAGTGCCATATCAGATATAAACCCTGTTTTTGAAAATATGTACTCCAAGTCGAAGCATAAGTCCTCCACCAAACTTGAAATTAGTTCCCCAGACCATAATAATAAAATTTTTTTGAAATTATCCTATTTTCCTTTGACATCCCTTTTGTCATTTTAGATTTCAAAGTTTACCAACACTGGGTCTAGTTTCCAAGAACTATTTTTTATTGATCAAAACAACAATTACAGCAGCAATTTAATAAAGGAAATGGTTTCTACATTTTATTTCAGGCGTCATTGCTATTTTCTTGCTAAAAGTTCAGAAACATATGAAAATAATTGTCACCGACATCGCCTATTATTTTAACGCTGCCATTCTTGTATAAAAAGTCATAGAGTATAGCGCTAATAAGGAAGTTCATTACATGCAAAAGATTCCCATTTCCTTAAGTCCACTTGTGATATAGTCACTTCTGCCCAAAATAGAGGAATATGCCAAGATGACCGATAAGATCCAAATATAAGTGAAGCTTAAACAGTTATATTTGATCCTCATATCACCATATCCTCTCCATCCAATTCTATTACTGAAGCTAAAAGATGATAGTAAGAAGTGCCAGTGTTTCAACATTGAAACGAAAAGGTACATCATTAAAACCAAGGCTATTTTTAGGCCTCCGACTAATGCAGAAGTTCCAATTGAATCAACAGCTATTCAAAAGCAATTACTGGAAGTAAAATATAAAAGTAGCTTTATTCTATAAAATCTATAATCTTTCTTTTAAAATCTTTTTTGCTTATCTGTTTTGAGCATAAAGCAATTATAATCGCTGTTAAAGCAGGTACAATTAGTCCCAAAAATAAAAGTGGAAATAGCAATTTACTATTATTTAATAAAATAGCTAATAACTATTTAAAGTTGAAACAAAACTATAAAGAAAAATCTTTTTAGTTTACTTGCATATTTATCCTGAGTAGAAGCCTCCCTCCACAGAAAAAGCTTGTATTAATTTATTAGGAATATCAAAAAGAAATCCAGGTTGTGCAGCCATTTTCCTACACTTGTAATAAATACATCGACATCTGTGGCTAGAATATTCCATGTATTCAAACAGTTCACTACTCAAAATCATTTATTCTAATTTACTATGGAATATTCTCACATTTAGTATCTAATTGAACTCCTTCTTCAACAATCTTAGATAGCATCGGAACTTCTAACTCATAATAACTTGACATTTAATCTTACATTATGCATAATTAAATTGTCTTGACGGTTATTAAGAGTCTTAACGATTTAAATTCATCGTTATTAGGGGCTAAGATGTTATTATCCCAATCATTTTTCCATGATCAAATCTAAATCTGAATTTAATATTTCGTTCCTCTCAACATCTCAGCACTCATCAATCTATTGTTTTGTATTACTTCTTTGACGAAACATTTCTTTACTTTTAAAATAGTAGTGATAATATTTCCTTCGCTATTTTAGCTTCCCTCTATAATTTCATCCTTTACTTGTATTTTTCCTTACATGAAAACATTTCTATATGCTTCTTTTAACAATAATGTTTCATCTTCACCTTTTCATAACAACCTCCTTATTCTGACTACAAGTGGGTTTTGTTTATTATTATAACAACTCAGCCTTTAAAGTCACCTTTTGTATCATTTTCGACTTCATCGTCGATGGAAAAATTTTTAAAATACAGATATAAAGAATGTACACAAAAAGACCCATAGCATTATCGCGATATCTACCATTATCGCTTCTATCTATTTTACTTTTGTAGCTAATAATTATAAGGAGCTAGAATTAACTCCTCCATCTACATAGCCTCCTCAAAAATACATCACTGTATTTATTTAATCCTTATGTAATTTCTTCCAATCAACCAATCTTCATCTTTTTCCTAATACTTCTAAAACATCATGTTTGTAAATGTCCGCCTGTATTATCAGCAATGGGAACTTTGGATTTTCTTCCTCCATATCGAATAATTATAAGGTTGACCATTTTACGTTCAACAATGGCTCTTTGCTGACATCTTTCACGTCAGAATAAACATCATTGAGTTCTAAGTTTAAAAGATGCATCATGAGCAGATGGGCTCACTTTCTCTACAATTTTCTATATTAATTTTACCTTACATCAAATGAGTATCACGCTTTTCCATCTATAACTTGTCTTTATTTTTATACACAACGTATTGTTTTAAAGCCATATAAGCCCTAACACAGGTAGCACCAAGTACGCATAAAATAGCACAATAGGCCTATTATCTTAATACTATTGTATAGATTACACCGCACTGCAAAGTGCATACTTTTTGAACTTGATCACTTGCCTGAATTCGTGCTAAGTTTCCTTTCCTAGAGATATTTATTAGTAGTTAATAAACAGCTGTAAAATCCAATTAATAATTTTTATAGCTACCAAAAGAAATGGATTCATTATTCCCTAAATTTTATAAAGCTGTGCAAAGCTGCTGTGTTCCAAAGAGTACACCACAGGTATGTATGCACTGCAACTAATAGTGCACGTCTCTCTCCTGGAAAATCCATAGCTAACCCATAGCACCGGTTTATTGCGGCAGCACTGAGAGTTTGTAAAACCACTTTTATTATTTCCGTATGAAGTTATTAACGAATTTTGTAGGAGATAGGATATATACATTAACATTGCAGTACAAGTTGCACTCCATCCCTAAAATTTTAAGTTGTGATTCATAAATTTTCCTTCTTTCTAATATAATCCTATTATTTTTAGACTCAAATCATATTATTGTATGTAATCGAAATTAAAATCTCTTTTAATAGATCAGACACTTTTAATTATACCACTCTTTTATTTATAACAACTATTTTGGTGAGGAATTATTTTTACTCATTTTACTATAACTCTTAAAACCAATTATCCAAGAAATCTCATTTGTTCTGCAGTAGCAAAAATAATGCTCTCCATTCTTCAGCAATAGTAATACCTCAGATTAGTATCTTTTGGCTCAATTTTTCGATGCTAATCTTTTCATCATAATAGGCTATCTTTATTTTCATCCATAAGAACCCTACCCTTCCACGATCGCTTCGCAGCATCGGAGGTAGGTTCCTAGAGACTTCTTGTTGACTTTTACAATAAAAACAGTCAAATCATTTCCACAATCCATCGTCTATATAATCTATTTTTCTCTCCATACTGCCATAAAATATCTCTATGAATTCCCAGTAACACAGACGACTCCACTCAATTATTGGCAAAACTTGTGCAAAAGGGCTCTGTGCTCCAACTCCCTTGCAGGCAGTAATAATTACGCTGGAATACAAAATTATCTGTCTTAACATAACTAACCAATACCGGCTGTTTTACCATCTCCAATCGCTTGATGTGCCGTCATAATCATTACCCCATAAGCAATGAAAAATACTGTACATTATGGGAAATTGGAATAGCTTAAAATATGTTTATCGGATAATCCAAATAATCCAATTGGATTTAGCAAAATTTCTGAAAGTATAAACAAGCAGCTAATACCAATAGAACTGAAATGGCAAAACGGTAGACCTTTTTTGATCCTGTCCATGCTGCTCTGCTCAAAAGGTGGCACCAATAGCAGGTTGTAATCCTTGACTCATTCCCCAAAGTGGAATGAATGAAAAACGCCTAACTATTCTTAAGATAGCCCGCCATAATAGCTGCGGATGTTTACTCACCACATAACGAAGCTTGACTATAAAAACTCTGCTGAATAATAGTTAACACCTGCATGAGAGAAGCGCGCCAGCAAAACATCTACGGAAACATATTTGCTGTTATGTCTTCTTTTTTGATTATCCTAATTTTTACAATTTATTTTTCTTAAAATACCGAGAGTAAAATTGCCTGAGATAGTGTAGCTGTTATCATGCGACAGCAGCACCTTCGATCACCACGCTCTCTAAATAGTATCTGGCAAGAATCGGACCCGGGCACTATATATTTGCCCTGCACCGAATTCCTCCTACAATAAGCGCTGTTTGCTCCCATTTGTATCACCCTTCGCCGACAAGCACTAACCATATTGCTGCTGCCCATGAGGAATTTACAAAAATAGACCCTATAAAAATGATTCGTAAATAACGAGGTAGAAAGATTTAAAAAGTTCTCCTTTTGCACCAAAATACCATCATAAGTAATTGTTGGCAAAATAAAATCCCTAAAACAGCAACAATTGTTGACAATCTTAGAACCAAAACACAAAGATTTCCCACAACCTTCTTATCTATTATGACCTTTCAATACTCAATAGCTCTGGACTAGTGATGCTCGGAGACCCACACCACAGAGTTGCGATGCACGCGTTGATATATATACTGTGAACCGAGTGGCAATTCCCTACAGCGTCAGCAGCTTTTCTCTCCAGAGTATCTGGCCGGCAAAAGATTCCGATCCATTAGCGGATAGCGTTGAATAACAATCATTCCCTAATAATATGTGCCGGTAGTACAGTTTGTAATTAATATTTGTAACGGTTTTGCTTTCAATAAGAGCTCTTTACTATCTTTGCATTCATCAAAATTACACCTCTTCTCTATTTCACTCATGCAGACATCAACTCACTCATTTTCGTCAAAGGAACCCCTGACGTTGTGTGAAACTAAACCTCCCTAATTCCCAATGGGTACCACAACTCAAGATAGCGATAGTATTAAGTAAACTCACTGAGTAATCTCAAAGATTCCTCTGCCAAACTCCTCCATAGTCATATTCATCCGTCATCTCGTTTTATCTCCTTGATATATCACTCCCTGTAATGATAAAAGTTCCTATGTTCTTTCATCTTCACATCGTATCAGCAAAGAGCATAGCATAACATATCTGAATCGTATACATATTAAGTAGAAAGTACCCTATCAACAGTGAAGCAATTTCAGCCAACAACTCTCACTTAACTAGCTAGCTTTTAGAAACTCGTCCATATCTCTCTCTTCATTAATGTCTTCTCGATATTTACAACCTCTCAACATCAAATCGTGCCAGAATTTCAGCTGTACTACAATGAGTGGTAATAGCAAAACCTCCTGCTCGAGACAGTCCAGTAGCCAGAACTAAATCATGCATACTAGAGCTTTTCATATCCTTTTGCGTGGAAAACATCTTAACGCAACATTTTAGTATTTTCAATTTTCTTTCGCTTGATGTGTAGTCGTTCTCTAGTCACATTTTGCCCTCCTTACCGACATAACTATCCAGGATAGATTAACAATTCTAACTAACTTCTAATTGATGTCAACACCCTTGTTACGCGGAACTGCATAATAAACAAAATTAAATATGCTTTTGAGCCCACAGAGACTACTTTATCTAAACTCTGATAAACTAGTCTCCTCATCCAATTTTAGATTTCATTTCGAAGAGTTTCTTCTAGTTTCTTCTGGGACCCCATCTCTCTTCATTTGCCAAGGAAACATTCCTATCCTACTAAATTTAAGTAATTTCGTATTGACATAACACATTAATTTTGTTTAAATTTTGTTAAAACATATTACAACAACATATTCTATTCAAATATGTTCAAGCATTTTACTTTTATATTGTTTTAAAACAAAACCTACTAATTAACTATCTTAGTAGCATGTAAAATTTAATATACCTGACTTCTGACTAATCCTCTCAAATTCGACCAAACTTAAAGCAACACTATATAAATTCACTAAACCATTTATCTAAGAAATTCATTTGTTCTTTCGTATGAAAAGTAATGCTCCCATTTTTGCATAATAGGTAGACTCGAATTGGTTTTATTCGCAAAATTCATCCATAGTTTCCAAAAGAAGTTGAAAGTCATTTTCGCTAGAGAGAATATCTGTTGGCACATTCCATTCTATCGGATTATTCCCTATACATGCTAAGGTATCATCCCAAAGACCAAGGGAACACCAAAGGATGCTGTACAATTTTCTATTATACAAGCTTTTCCTTCTGAAACATCAGGCATACTCAAACGCTGCTCTGAAATTCGTTTCCATATCTACACTGGAGAAACAAACACAGCTCTAATGTCCGATAATGCAAGCACAGAATTGGCTGAGAGCTCAAACTGCTCATGCTATATAAGTAAATATCATCATATTCAGAGACCGCTGGAATCAGATTTTGAGAAAATTCTATCTTTTATCCCAAGAAATTTCAATTTCATAACCAAAAGCCAATAATTTTCATACCATCATCTGAAAATACAATGTCTCGCTTCAACAGAATTTCCGCCTTTTCCCATGTATGTGGTATATATACTGCATTTTCATTATGACACCTCTACTCTAAAATTTCGGGATTAAAACACACGTGCCCATATTTTAATGAGTAATTTAAATTATCTCACTCATATAATTTATTAACCTCTTTAAACGGCTCTAATAGATAAACGTTCCATATTGTAGAGACTTGAGTGGAGTGATAATCCTTACTACCAATACCTTGTATCTAAAAATCTCAACTGCTGCCTATCTTTCAAAAATCAATGAGAATCTATATGATATATTTTCGGAGCGAGAAACAGTCCCTCTCAAATTGTAAGACTTTCTCAATAAGTTTTGTAGAAGTGGACTATAATCGTCGATTTCTTTTAGAGACTTTTCAACTCAGTTAAAACTACTAAATTTTTCCTAATTTTCGGGAAATTAGTCTCAATACTTCCCCAACACTTGAGACCCCGAACCCAAATGAAGGAATTCAAGATTTACAAGATTTGAAATCTTTTGGAAATATCCGGACAAACTCCTCTACTTATATATAATTTTAGAATTTTGTTTGTAGCACAAACACGTATTTAACGACAACCTCTGTATGGCACCCCTTGTACAAAATGCAAGTTTCACCATGCAAAGCGCTAGATTTTTACCATTTAAAATCACTACTGGCTCATTTTACAACATTTTTCTTGCCTCAGCAGTTTTGCACTGAGATTAGAGCGCTCATCACCGAGTGGCACCTATTATAATTGATGACCTTTGCTGCCATTATATTCAGACCTCTTACAATACTTCTGAGCTGTCTTTCATTTTTGAGTAATAATCATAACCTGTCATATTAATTGTTTTTCATTTGAAAACCATTTTTACTCCTTCTATTTAAGAAGATTATATCTAAATTTTCATTATAAATACTTTATTATGATTATATCATAAGTATATATTTCATTCAATTTAAGTTATATGCCTATGGACTTTAGGATTTACATACATTTATGTATCTTCGATCATTCCTTTTGCTTAAGCAAAATTATGAGATCTCTCCATTCCGACTCTCTCCAGTCAGAGATGACGTATAAAGGAAAAATCTTCGATTAAAGGGCCACGTTAATAGATAAAAGTAAGACATCAAACTATATTTATACTCTTATACAAAACAAAATATTTCACGTCAGTAGCCTCCTTGCAAACAATTCCCCTAACACGCTCATCTTGAGCCAGAAGTCAAAGATAATCATTACTGTTGTTTACAAATAATGAAGTAAAGTCCTGTCATAGGACTTAAATAGACAATAAACATTTATATAACTTCTATCAGAATTATCCTAAAAGACTTTTAATTAATAAGCCTTGCATTAGCATAGGTATCTCACGATACATTCACTTATGTGTAACAAGCATAAATGTGAGAATCTCAAGTCATTGTATCAGATACAACGACCCGTCAGACCTACTTTCTGCTTTTACGCAGTAAACAAAGTTAGCACTAGAATCACGTTGGTCAGAGATGACGTGTTAGGAGATATCTCGATTAGTAACAACGTTAGCAATAAATATAAATCAAACTCAATATAGCACAGTAAAATCTTACGACTACTGTTTAAAAGGGTCTTTAAATTCTTCTTTAAATTCATAATATTTCATCTTCAGGGAAGATGATGTATATAGTCATTAATGTCATTTGAGATCAGTATAACCGCTTAATATTTTATCAGACAATCATAACCAAGTTTTCTTTGTATGTCTGCAAATTCATTAAATACATTCTCAACTTAGCTGTTATAATATTTCCATCTTCAACTACTGATTGTGGTAAAAATTATTCTCTTCAATAAAGGCAAATGATTCTCTCATTTTCAACAAATAGAGGAATCAGTATATTTTTCCTTTCAACAAACCTGCTTGTGCTAGGAATATTGGACCGGAACAAATCACCAAATGACAAAACTATCATCATTTAAAAACTTTCTAAAAATCTTTGATATTTCATGTGATGTTTGTCTTAAGTCGCTACATCCTGAAAGAATCAAACAATCATAATCATCTTTTACAAAACTCAGAACAAGTTTTTAGCCGGATTGTATCAAAATTCCTTCCTCCTCTAACAGGGGCTTAATTCTATATATCTACATCGGTAAAAGTATCAAAATACCAACGAAATACATACATTAGATTTGCAATTTCTTTGCAAACTAAAAATCAGGATAAAACCAATAATGCAATTCTTTTTCATTTCCTATACCTCCATTTTTCTTTTTGACCTATACATGCAGATTCTATGCTATCCATGTATTGCCCTAATGACATATTATTGAATTTCTTATAGTCTGCATCTTTTGAACTCATCTGTTGCACAGGCAACGGAAACTCTACAGTTTGTAATTGATTAAAGAATGTTATCATTAATGGAACTTGAATAATCTTTAGAACTCCTCCATCAGTCCATTGTTCTTGCTTTCATCCAATTGTCGAAAATTTCTTCTTTCGAGCAGATATTTCACCTTATTATTATCAACTAAATTTCTACATTATCAGAATATTCAGTATGCTAAAACTAACTGCTTCCTACAAATATTCTCTCAGCTAACTTTATATCAAATTATATTCAGTTAAAGAAAGCCAATCATCTATGCCCAATAGTAACATAATCTCTTCTCCTCCAAATTTATTTTAAACTTAAATAAGTCCTTCAACATTCACTTACAGAATTGCATAGAACTCCTGAAATGAATCAGTTCATTTTCTATCGTTTCTTTCATTTGAATTAACTTTCTTTTCCAACTCATCTATCTAAAATCATGAAAATTCTACGAGTAAATTTTCACCCTACCGACTCATTTCTATACTTTCTGATTATCAAATTCTGCAAAAGGCATTGTAAAAACAACGTTGGTCAAATACTCCCCAATTTTAAGGCTGTATCGTCTATAAATGCATTTTCTTTTTCATTCTTTCTTCAGTTTTTTCATCTCTAGGAATAATTAGCTGACCAGTTGTTCCAAAAACAACCTTTAATGACTTCTTTTTCCGTCATATCTTGTGCTGCTCGTCCCTCATGGTCCGGACTTTTTGCTATAAGTCTGTAGTAGAATATTGAATATGACCTTGAGGCTTTTTACATGAGATATTCTTTTCAAGTTTTTCCTTACACCACTCAACTGTCAATATTATATCCCCCTTTTAAATGAATTTCATTTATTTTTCTGTATTCTTTGGCTTGAAAAAGGTTTTCCCAACCAATTAGTGAGCCCCAAGATATCCTGTAGGATTTATAGAGATTTCTATATACCTTGCCAGTTTGTGGAAATCTATTTAGGCTGAAATATATTCATTAGCCTGATGTAATGATTTTGCATTCACTATTAATGTATATATGCAAGAACATGATAAATACGATAATTGCTCATCATACTTGTGCCACGTTAGGATCCTCGTACTTTCCATTCAAAGACATAGCACACTATTAAGAAATAGTTGCAACGGTATATAGCACCGAATAAAGAAAAGTCTCCTGTTTTAACCATTTATTCCATATAGACTTTCACCTAATTCATCTCCATAAGTTTTAATATATTTTCATTATAATTAAAAGAACTTTAACAACCGTGATGAAGTTTTCTCTTTACTAGTAAAATTATCTCAATTATATCATATATGGTTTTATATCATCAATTTATATATTAAAACTATACTTCTAAATATTTGACAAACCAGATATTGTATTTTTCCCATGATATAAACGTTTCATAATATATATCATCTGTTTTATTCTTTTATAACGGAGATTTTGGAAGATATAGATTGTATTCTTATGTCTAACGCATGTAGTTAATACAGTATTCTATTTTCAAGCTAGATCTATATTTTTCATAATGTTGATTAGAGCTCTAAAGAATCCCATATTTCATCTTTTGTAGATGTAATTAATAGAAGAGGGCAAGTGATGTTTTTATATCTATAACTAGGAATTATGATTACTTGATTTTTTATTAACATATTCATAATAAAATCCTTTTATCTTAAATGGTTTATATTCCTATTTCTTACCACCATATGTCAGCAAAGCATGCTTAGAATTTCTTTTCCTAATCTTCATAAACCCTGTCATTTGGAGAATTTAAAACTGCACATCTAATAGCAGTATTTAAATGAAACGTAATCCATACTCAGCACCCTTTGACCTACCCATAAATTCCAATTTTGGAAGAATCAACAAAAGATAGCTTTTGTAGATATCTTTGAATGCCTCATCAATATTTTCAAGTGGTATTCTATCTCAAAATTTGAATTTTTGGTTATTCATCCCAAAAATAACTTATAGCTAATGTTGTAGAACTATGATTAGCTAATAACATCGCAATGTTTTTGACGCTTTTTCAATTCCTCCATCCTACCTGATAATACTATAATAGCCGGCTTTTTAGTGTATCATTTTTCATAAACAAATCTTCCCTTTTAATCTGATTATATCATAACTAATCTATATTATCTTTTATAAAATCCTTAAAAGGTTTGTTTTAGCTTAAGTAATTTTCATCCAAACATAATTGGAAATGTGATAAGTAACAACATCATTTAAAGGTACTAAAGTCTCTTACATATTAGTGACTGATACAGCTTTGAGAGATTCAAATAAACTTCATATTTCTAAAATATATAATCTCCACTGAGCATGGTGAATTTTTAAGAGATAGCAATTACCATTTTGAATCACTGAGAAAAACAGCCTCAGCCCTCCGAAAGCATGTTTTCTGACCAACTCATAGGAGCATTGATATTGTAAAAACAACTTGTTTCTAAAATAATTTTTAACTTCTTCAAAATCTTTTTGGTCCCTTGAATACTATATAATCTCTTGAATCCACAAGTTTATTACTATATCTGATTATTATTTTTACGACTCATCCTATCCCTCCCAAAACAATTACAATGATCAGACATTAACTCACTTAATTTGATTCAGGAAAATAATCATCATATTTACTATTATCTTCCAAAATCAATATAGTCTTCATCGTGTTTAGCACATACTATTTTGTCCCTTTGTGGTTAGCTCCAAGCCTGATGACTCTATTAATCTTATGACACATTCTCAATATATTAACTTCTATTGGAAATTGCGCTTCGGCTTTATATTTATCAGCATATTCAACAAGTGTATAATTAGGATTATGTTCAGCCATTTTTTAATAAATGTACTTCTGATAAATTTAAAGTCATTTTATGTTGTTTGTATTCTAAACTGATATAATCTTATCAAATTTTGAAAATCATATAAAAATTTTCATAATTCATTTTATCATCTCCTTTTAGTTAACCTACTTAACAAAATAACATAATTATCAAAATATCATTACTATTAATATTATATTCTTATTTTCATGCTATCTAATCATCCAAATATTTTATGATTTTTACCTATTATATTACTTTCCTACACTTAGATTATATTATAAAAAGAGGATTCTCAAAAATTTATCAAAGAGATCCTCATAAAGTTTCAAATTTATTTTATTATATTTTGACTATTTTTCTAAAAATAGAAATCGGATCAAATTTATAAAATAGATATAACTATACAAATCAGTCACATTCTGTAATATTTTTGATAAACTCTAAACACATATTTCCACTTTCCGTTGGTGAAATAAAATTTATAAATTATGTAGAATGAATAAAATTTATAGAGCATACTGCTGCTAGTAATAAACCCAACCTTTTAAAACCTATGTAAGAATTTTCATCTTTATATTTCCTTACTACGACTGTTATTGCAACAATAACTCCTACAATTGCGATTATTAATCACATAACTACCTCATAAATTCTATTTTTTCCCTTAATATTCTATATTTTTACCTTGCATTTATTGATATTTCAAATATACAGTAATCATATTGACTTTACTGTTAAACTGCTATATTTTAGCTTAAACAAACTCAAATTTACAAATCTCTACACCAAAATAAATCATATCAACAATTGGATACCATCTTATATTTGGGTAGTTATAATTTTCCAGTAAAATATTTTTGACAGTATGGGAGCGAAAAATCCACATTTTACATAAAATCAATAGTTTTAGGACTATCTCCGTGCCAACTTGATATGTAGAAAAATTGATTTTTATATTTAGTAACAACAAAATCAATCATAAATTTTTCCATAACCCATTCTTTGAAAAATTAGGGTTTGTAGCAATGTCTTTATTTCAAAGAACTCCATTTCCCTCATCAGTAACTACACATTCAGATTTAACACCATTATCATCTAAAACAAACATTATTCCTCTATCAATATATTTATCAATCATATCTTTCTGTTCATCAGCTAAGAAGCAGAAGTTCCATATACTGCTTTTTATATTTTCTGACCCAATATCTTCATAAATTTATCCTACAATCTCAACTTATTTTATCTATTATATTCATCATCAAATGATTATATATCCTTAGAGCAATCATATTGTATTTTTGTAATTTTAATTATATATATTTTCAAACCTCGATTGTTCAATTACCTTATCTCCAAGTAAAAATGTAATTGCTTTTTGTGACATAGACTTATACATCTGTAACACATTGTACATTTATTTTCAGGGATAGCTTTCATCTTTGATGTGAATATTTTTCATCGACAAACCCTACTACATAAACCACAACCATTACAATCATCGCTTATTTTTAATTTATCGGTATATCCATAGTTTTTCGATAAAACCATAGCCTTTGCCCAAAGAGTCCTTCATATGTGCAATGAAAGATAGTCCTTCTCTTGGATATCTCCCTGCTTAATCTGTTCTGCAACTTCTTCTAATCTTTTCATCAGCATTTTTACGATTTGTCTGTTTTTCTTTAATATCTCAACAGCTTACTGTCGTAAACGGAATCGGCATTTTATCTGTATGCCTCCCAGAATTTCTGCTCCATATTTTTAAAAATTCTTGCAGTACATCCCGTTCCATCCCCACTGAAAAAGTCCCATTGTATTTATACAAAAACATTTTTCCCCTTCCCAAAGCGAACAATTTTTCATAATAAAAATCTGCGTACCACAAAAGGCGCATTAGAAAATTGGAGTTGGATAGCCTAAAAATTACATCCTCTTTCTTTAATAAATCTATAATCTGTGGATTTTTCCAAAGGAGAACATTTTGATTTATCATCTATCAAATATACAAGTTTTTCAACACAATGTTTAGTATTTCCAGTTCCACTTAGATAAATACCTATCATATATTCCTCCTTTAAATCCAATCTATCAATTCTACTTTTCTATATTAGCTAAAAATTCTTCCACTTTTTCCAAATATTCTTTCAAAAGCTTATCTCCATGAATATTATGCATAGAATCAAATCCTTTCAACTAAAATACTACCTTTTAATCAATTCTTTACATGCTTTTGCATCTTTTTCATCCATTGCAGAAATCAGAAGTCCATCTTCATTATAATAAGAAGGAGCTGTATTTTTTTGGTGGTTTCCATGTAATATACAAGTAGGAACAGTAATTTCTTTCAACAATTCTTCTTGTTTTTATTCATAAAGAAACTGAAATCATAAAATACATCTCCAGATCTTAAAGTCATAATCACCAGTTTTATCTTGTAAATTTGCTGTTAATTGAAGTAAAGGTATTTACTCCTAATCTCTGGCGGATGATACCAAATAATTGGTATTTTAGTATTATCCTTTTGAAATCTTTTCATTGCAGGTTTGCCACAATTTTATCCCAATTATCTTTTTCCGCCCTCATTAAACAATTTTCGCATCGGATCATTTTTGAGATAATGTTCAAAATAAAGTAGTATTAGGTTTTTCAGTTAAATAATTGTGAATATTTTCGAAAGTTTTATAAGAAAATATAGTTTTCATACGTCCTTTTCTGTTGCAAAATGGTCCGTCTCCAAAATAATCGCCTTTACATTTTGTAGTGAAATTTTAGCACCGATATATGCAGTAATTAAGGCACCTGAAGAATGCCCCGAAATAATTGTTTTTCTCCAATTTTTCTTGAATAAATGATACAATATCATTTCCTATGGCTAATATATATAAATCAGGATTTTTACTTGACTTTCCATGTCCATATTAATCAAGTGCAAATACATGATACTTTACTAATTCAGGAAACACATGTGACGATAATCTTTCCAATCTACCATTTTGTCCATGTAATATAAAAATAGACGGACCATTATTTGGACCTTCAACATAATTTATTACATTTCCATAGATTAAATTGTTTTTCTTCCAAGCCCAAACTTGAAGCCTTATTCTTCCTGAACTTTTCACCTGAATAGTCATAATTTAGACTATAAATTGCATATATTACAATAAAACAACTACAACTAAACCAATATCACTATAAATTTTAATATCTTAATCTTCTTCACTAAATCACCTTGAATATTCAATAAAACTTTTTGTTGCAGCATCTCCATTCATAATGGCTAACCCTCTTCTTTCATCTCCAAGAATTAACAAATTATCTCCAGTTTCTATGGAAATTTCTTTCTTGCCTCTTTTGGAATAACAATCTGTCCCTTAGTTCCTACCTTGAGTCCATGCATGTGGTTTTCCATCTTTACTTTATCTGCCTCCGTATATATAAGTATGTTTATTCATACTATATTATACTACTTTCTAATTTATAAATCAAATTTAAACAAAAACAGTAGATTTTAATTTTACTGTTTGAAATAAATGTATCTTCTTTTAAATATTTTCTCTCTTTTATACAGATAGCTCTCTTTTATTTGCAATGTTTAAAGATAGCTTTGATTTTCCTTTTTCTTTTAAAAGAACCTACTAAGACGATGTTCAGGTAATTTTAGTATGTAAGTATATAGAAATTGCCTGTGGTCATCGAAATTTAATTCGGTCCCTCACTTTTTGGATTTTTAATTTTCATTTCTCATTTTAAAACCTGCATAATCATCTGTATAGCTCAAGCTCTGCATCTTCATCTCTCTACTCCAAAATTTAAAGACAATCCAAAAAGGTACTAACATTGAAATCGGAATTAATCCAAAATCAAATATACTGCATGCTTTAGGGATGGTCTAAAATATTGTACTCATTTGTACTTACATCCCATAAATAAAACTCGTAACAAAGAAGAATTCCTATCACCATTCCTATAATAACCATAATATGTAGCAAAAAGTTGGAGTGTTTTGTTATATCTAAAATTTATTTTTCTATTTTCAAAACCCTCTTTCTGATAGTACTTCCTTTTTCAATTTTATATTTTACATTATATAGCTAATATTTCAATTAATTTCCACAAAATAGGACTATGAAATCAAATTCATAGTCCTTTGTTTTAAAAATTATTTTCTTGATGCTTCAAATATACTTTGAATTAGAGCTGTCTAACATTTTATCAAACTCTTCCCCAGTTTGATTTTACACCAAAGTCCTTCTGATAAAGCTCTTGAAACTTTGTGATACTCCCGTGATTTTTAGCAAAATTTCATTTGATTCTTCTCCTTGAGTATCCGCCAGAAAGAGCAACAACTCTTAAAACTCTTTTAGGTCAACTAATTCTTTGTAGAGATAGGAACAGTTGGTATCTAAGTTTTCTAACATTTTGCTCCTTTATCCTTCTAATTTATCAAGTTCTTTTAAAATTTCTCTTTTTAAAGATTTCTTCACATTTTCTTTTTCTGCTAGATTTATATCAACTTCAGGTTCAACAATTGGAACAAGTCACCTGTGATAATTTGTTTTGCAAAAGTCAGAATTGTTGAGCAACTACTTCTTTGATAGCTTCTTCATTTGCTAATTACTAGACGCATTTTGTTCCGACTCCATATTCAACACCTTTTGTGTTTACAATTTCAGTAGGGAATTTCTTTCAGTTGAACACCATTTTTCTTCTACTGACCCTTATCAACTTTTAAATGAAACAATGCCTTTTTCATTCCATATAAATAATCCGGAGGTGAATTTACCGTTAACTTTTCTTTTCATTGTCATTTCAAAATAAACGCCTAATATACGTTCTTTAAGGAAAAGCCTTAAGTAACAATTCTTGTCTGCATTTCGTGAATTAAATCAAACATTTCAGCTTCATTTTATGTATAAAGTATCTTCATTTTACACCCTATAATCTAAGTGCTTTCAGTGTACTTACACTTTGATCAAAGCGCTATAAAACCTTCATCGTGATTCTATAAATTTTTGTAAATCCATTCTTCGCTCCTTAAAAATTATTAAGTAAATTTTACTACTATATTTTATCATATTCAGGTAATTTAACAAACTTATAAATATTTATTTTTAATATTTTTACTTAATTGGTATAGCAACTTCATCATCTTGATAATTGCCTTTTAATAATTTATTTATATTTAATATGCTCAGTCAAAAACTTTTGAAAATTTATACCCAACCTTGTTCCTTTTATCATTCGCCCATTTAGGTATTGATAGAAAGTCTTTTTAACTAAAAGATGTATCTTTAAAAATTTTCTAAATCTACCTTTATTAGTAACAAATTCATCATCTTTATCTTTACATATTGGGTGGCTTTTTGGTAGCTCAATTTCCTCTTTCCCACATATTCAGATAAAACAAGTCCTAATACTTCTTCTGCACATTGAAATACAAAGAAATATCCTCGTATTTATTCCTGTATAAGCTTCTTTTATATCTATACTCTCAATAAAATAACCTTGTGGACTTTCTTTTTAAATACAAATGGATAAACTTCTAAAACATAAAATCACTCCTTGATTTTCAAATACAGGACTATTTCTAGTCCTATCTTTATGAATTCTCTGCTCAAGACCTTTTTCCTAAATCTTTGGTTGAGATGAACTCATCATTTATATTATTGACCATCTTTTCTAAAATGTGATAAGAGCCCTCTGCCTTAATTCTCCAACCATTTTTCTTTGAGGAGCTTAAGCATTTCTTTTCCCAGTAAGTGGCATGTGCACTCTACCTCTTACGTAATATATTGTAACACGTATTATTACGTAAGTCAAGTTTTATAATAAATCTATTTATATTTGATTTTATGTAAAAGTATTATTAAAAGCTAACACAAACGAAATGCTATTTGCAAAATTATTACAAAGTCTTTTATCATCAAAACATGAACAAGCCAAAGAAAATTCCAGTTGTTTTGCATAATGCATACATTAGTGAAAGAGATTGTGTATTTTTATCTTTTATTATCTTTATAACTTGAGGTGCAAATGCAAAGTTACGTAAGACAAGCGGCCACTATTCCTATCATTACCTCCTAATATTTCATTTTAAAATTTTACACATTTTGAACATAAATTACAACTTGACAAATGATTTTGTTTATTATAGTATAGACTGGATAATTAGTATTTTTGAGGTTAATATGGAATATAAAACACTTTTTCCCGAATTTGAATCATTCGACAAAAGGACATCTAAAGGTTGATGATGATGCTCATGAGTATATTATGAACAATCAGAAATCCAAACTGGACTCCTGTAGTATTTTGTCACAGTGGACCAGGTTGTGGTTGTGGTGACAAATCTAAAAGATTTTTAGATCCATCTTTTTATAGAACTAAGCAACAATTGACCGAGAGGTTGCGGTAAAAGTAAACCATTTTTGGAATTAAAAGATAATAATACACAAAATCTTGCAAAGGATAACGAAAAGATAAGAAGAACATTTGAAGATTGATATAAAATGGCTTGTTTATGGCGGTTCTTGAATTTTCTCTTCTTATACTATACGCAGAAAATTATCCACAAAGTGTTATAGTTTTAATTCTTAGAGGAATTTTCTTGAAGAGATGAAGATGTTAATGGGTTTATATCAAGGTGGGCAGGAATCTTCTTCCCTAGAAAGCTTTTTGAAATCTTTAAATCTCCTTTTAATGAAGAAGAAAGAAAAGACATATTCAAAGGTTATAAATAACTTAACCAGATGATTATGAAACAAAAGAAAACATCGGGAAATCTTTCAGTGCATTTGAAAATTAGTTGTTGCACTTTGAGCCGGGAGGTTATTTCAGAAGAAAATCACTGACGAAGATATTTCAATGGCTAGCTATGGAGTGCCACTACTTTGTGTAAATCATTGTTTCTTTTGAAGAAAATTACATTTTAGATAATGTTGATTAAGATATTCCTACAATAATTATTCATGGCAGATATGATGCTAGATTGCGAACCTGTTGAGTATTTGTGCCTGAAAAACTAAATAATTCAAAATTGATTTTCCCTATTTCAGGTCATGCTTCTTTCGATCCTGCAATGACTACGAGCTTATTTGCTTCAGAGAATTTAAAAACTTTTTGAGATTTTCTAAATAAAGGGACAGTATGGAAACAAAAATAGAACTCACCCTTCCACGATAAGCCTTATCAGGTGGGTGCCCATAAAACCTTTCTTACTTTCACAATAAAATTTACCAAAAATAATTTTCTACTATCTTTTGATTTCATTTTGTATTACATTATTCTGGGGTTACTGTTCACTTTTTCAAACTTAAATGTAAAAATTTTATTGGCTACTAACCTATAACTTTGGTTTTGCTTGATTTTCAATGTATTTTTCAGAAATTCAAGAAAGATTTACTCTATAATGAGTATAATTCTTTTCTTGATTACATTTAATCTTGAACATATAATGTATTTTATATTGGTTTATGGAGTTTTGCTATGAAAAAGAAAATTTATCAATACATACTATTTTTAATTGGTGCTATAGTAGGAATAATTTTTGTTACTATATGTAAAATCCACTTTAAAACAGGACGAATTCACCTACCACATTATATTGATTTAGGATTTCTTTTCCCACAAATAGTCAGGGCAATAGCCTCTTATTTTCAAGATATTCATCTGGATTGTATGTTTAAATTTGGGATTAATATGCTCAACTGTATATTCCACATATCCTATCTTAGTAATTGATTAGAGATAATATGTTAAAAATGATTATATAATGAGAAAAATTGAAGAATGGATAAGTATGATTTTAGAATTTTGTCTCTCTAAAATTGATGATTCTGCCTGAAAACTATTAAAATTAGAAACAAGCAAGGAAATTTTTAAAAGACTTAAAATTAAAAATCGACAATGGAAATATAAAATGAAGCTGAAAGATGCTTTTATTTGAAATGTTGATAAAACGCAAGATGGTTTATTAACTGGACTCCTTTTTATTCATATCTAAACGAAAAAGACTCAAAATTTTTAAATGAACATGATTTTGAAAGAGATGGAAATAAAAACAGAGATCAAAAGACTTGCTAAACAGGTTTAATATGAATAATTATCAGATTGATTTAACTAGGCTGACTACTATAGTCAGCGGATAGATATTAGTAAAAACTGGAGTATAAAAAGATTTCTATTTTTAATATTAATATAATTTAATGCAAGTAAGAGATAAAAGAATGAAAAAGAAATGCATTTTTGAGGTTAATAATAATTTTAATATTTGGTGTTTTTATGGCATTTCGTATAAATAAAAGATTGGACTAAATATAAAAGAAGAATTTAGAGAAAGACAAGAAAATTGTCCTATATTTTTGTAAATCATTTTGAGAGTTAGAAAATGGTGAAGAAAATTAAAAGAAATAAAGTTTTAAGTTTTAGAAAACATCATATGACTAGTTATTGAATTGTTCCCTTTTTAATAAATGGAAAATATTATGCAGTGTTTCAGAAAATTGCAAGCAGAGAGAAAGTGGTGGGTATCTTACGATAAAGAAATTGAATCAATAAAGCCCCCAAAATAGTCATAAAATTAGAATAAAAGCAGAATATTTAGAGTTAGATTATGACATATTTTGGGTTGATTGTTTTAATGCAAACAGCAAAAAGCTTCAAAAATGTAGAAAATAAAAAGCTTCACGTGCATCTACTTTAGCAAATAAAATTTTCCAACACGTCATCTCGACCGAAACGGAACGTGTGTAGTGAGCGAATCTAGCCTAATTTTGTTTGCTTAAGCAAGAAAGTAGGTCTGACGTAATATATATATCTTTAGATACAATTATACTGAAACTCTCATAAAAGCCCTATTAAACATAGTATTTCTATATTCATTTTACTCAAATTAAAGTATGATATTTCGACCTAGTATGTATCTACGATATTTACTTTTTGATTATACAATCAAAAAGTATGAGATCTCTCGCGTTGGTCGGATGACGTTTAGAAATAACAGATTAACAGCTAGACGTTAAAGGTAAATAAACCTAAAAAGTACTAAATCTAAAGAAAGATAAAATGGCTTTAGGATTTAGTCATCTATGATATAATAGTTACAGATGTATTTTAGATTTATTTCATAGGAAGGTATAAATGAGAAAAGATATATATGATAGGCAGTTATAAATTTTAATAGGAGGTATTTTTATGAGCTTTTTAGTTTAAATGGAGAGAAACCAAAACACTAAGGAAGAATTTGAGAAAACAAGATCGCCCTATATTTTTGTAAATACTGTGAATTAACAGATGGTGAAGAAAATAAAAGGAAATAAAAATTACAAGTTGCAGAAAAATCATATGACGAGTATAGCAAGTTGTTCAATTTTAGTAAATGGAAAATATTATGTTACTATTTCAGAAATTTACGAAAAGAAAAGAAATGAGTCTTGTTAGCTATAAAGGTGAAGACTTTAAAGATATAAAACCACCATAATACAAAGATAGAAAGCAAATATAGAATATTTGAGAGATTAGTTTTATCTATGATATAATAATTACAGATGTATTTTACCGTTTATTTCAAAATAGGAAGGTATAAAATGAAAAAGATATATATTATAGGCTTGAGTGATAATTTTTAATAGGAGGTGTTTTTATGGCTTTTTAGTTTAAAATGGAAATAGAGAAAACACAAAGAAGAATTTAGAAAGGCAAGAAAAGACTTGCCCTATATTTTTGTAAATAATTACGAATTATCGAAATGGTGAGGAAATTAAAGAAATAAAAGTTTTAAGTTTAACAAAATATCATATGGCAGGGTATTGGACTATGATCTTTTAATAAATGGAAAAATATTATGCTACTGTTTTCAGAAAATTTACGAAACAAAAGAAATTACTAGTATCAGATTATCGATGATGAGAAGTTTTAAAGAGTAAAACCTCAAAAACAGCACTAAATTAGAAGCAAAGATAGAGTATTTTAGAGGAGTTAGAATATGAGTGATGTAAAAGATTACAGATTTTGATTATAAAGTAAATTTCATACGAAAGTTTATCAGGTTAGAAAAACCAAAAAGGTAATAAGAACCAGTATAAAAGGGAGATAAAATATAAATAGTCCCTAATAAAAATTTCAAAGTCTTAGAGGTACTAGACTCATGAAAAATGGAATGCAAGCAATGGCAGTTGCTCCAATAAAAAATGGAAAAGTGGATACAAAACATATTGTACTAGCTCATGCAGGAACTGATGAGATGGAATGATATTGAAACAGATGCTCAAATGATAGGATTTGAAATACAGAGACACTGAATACAAGTTTTGGTTCAGGCAAATATATAGTGAAAATCCATGATGCTCAATCAAAGACTGCATTAGAATTTGCAGATAAGATAAAAGCAGAATATCCAGATTCTATAATAACTACAACGGGTCATTCGTTAGGGTGAATCAACAGCTATATATTTGCTAGCTTTTAAAAGGGGATTTTTAATAGAGGCTTTAATGGACGGATATACATAAGATGATAAGTAAAGATGAAATAGAATATATGAGGGAACATCCTGAGCAATTTATGAATTATAGAAATATTCATGACCTTATAGGAGATATTAAGAAACAAAACAGAAACAGCAATATATTTAAATTATGGCGATATACCTAATCCTCACAACCTAGCAACTTGGAAATTTAATGAAGAAGGAGAACTTATGAATTCAGATTTCGAAATAATGAGAGAGACAGTCTAAAACCAAAAACAAGAAATGGGGATTAAATTATTAGATTTAAAAATTTCAAGAATGCTCTCACTAAGAGGCTGTACAGAAAATGAGAAGATATTTTTAGATGTTGAACAAACAAGGATAATATCAAAATGCAGTAAAGGAACTATCTACAATAGCATAGAAAATATAAAAAGAAAGAGATAAAGCGGTTTTAGAAGCCGAAAAATATGGGATAGTACATTAGAAGTCCCACCTGGATTTCATTTTAACACCACAAGAAGCAAGAACTGCCTATGGAAGGTGGAGTAACCTATAATACTACAGTAGAAAGAATAAAAGAATTTGATCCAAAAGGTAGAAAAAGCGAAAGAAATAAATGAAAATTTTATAGAGTTGAATGAAAAGGTAAATAAAACCATTGAAGAAATGTTAGAAAATGATGAAGAATTAAAAAGGGATTATGATTTATGGATGAAAGAGATGTAGATTTGAAGATATAGAACTAAAAATTTACAAGAAGAATATAATAATATTAAAAGAATTACGAAGAAAAATCAAGATTTAAAAAGACAAAAAGAAACTTTTTGACATGATTGATGAAATAGACAAAAATCTATTAATTATCTTCGTAGTAATGAAATTATAATAATGAATTAAAGTAATTTTAAATATTATTTTTCGGACAGTATTATATGATAATGTAGATATGATTTATATTGAAAAATGCAAATAAAATTAATAAACAATTTAGAATAAATGAAGATAGATACGAAAGTAGAATACAAAAAGATTAAAAATGGATATTGAGGGAAAATTATAAAGATATGTAAAGTAGAATAAGGAGATTACATGATTAGTTCAGAATCAACAAATTTTCAGAATACTAGTTAATAATTATTTTAACGAAAATAAAAATAGCAATTTAGAATTTCAAAAATTTTTAGACAAGAATACTATTAAGTACTTTTAGTAATGATATATATAAAATTAGATTTTTACTCAACACGTACAGATTTAGATACTTTCAGGTGAAGTAAAAGGACCAAGCTTTATTAAATAATTTTAAAGGAAAAGTTTTGATGACGCAATTAGTGGAAAAAGTTTCTATATGATGAGTTTTATAGAATTCGAAGGCGAAAAATATAATGATTTAGTAATTAAGTAAAAATAAATAGCTTAAAAGCTCTATTAAACGAGTTGAATCAGCTTCTTGTATGCTAACCACTACTAAAAATATAGCCTTATAAAAATTTTTATGTTGATAGTAAATAGTATTAAGGAGGTTTTTATGTTTAATCCAGTCAAATATGAAGGTAATCTAGAGAACAATACTCTTCTTTTAATAAAAAGATTTGTATTGTATTATGTTGTAATGAAGATAATATGATAGCTAATTTGCAAAATGCATCTGCCCTATTAAACTTCTTTAGAAAAATAAATTGGGTAGGTTTTTATCTTTAGATGAAAAGACAAATACTTTTAGTTCTTGGACCTTTTCAGGGGCTTCCTGCCTGTAGTTAGAATTCAAAATGGGAAGGAGTTTGCGGAACGAGTGTAAATCTTAAAAAACTTTGAATATTGATAATGTTCATAATTTTGAAGGCCATATCGCTACTAGTGATGTTAAAACAATTCACAGATTATTATTCCGATTTTTAAAATAATAGAATTATTGCTGTATTAGATATAGACTCTCCAATTTTTAATAGATTTTCAGAAGAAAGAAGAAACTTACACTAGAAGCATTTTGTTAAAACAATTGGAACTCACATTTAAGGAGGTTAGTATGAAAAAACTTTTAAATTTATTTTTATTCATCTGTTTTTGTGTTTTAGTCGTCCCTAATTCAATCTTTTAATCTATCATTCTCACGAGATGGATACTTTTGAAAAATTATGTATTGTAGTGCTTGGAGCTAAAGCCAAATAATGGAAATCTTTCAAAACATTGATTAATAGATTAGATACTACTGTTGAATATCTAAATAAAACATAAGACTGCTAAAAGCTATTTTATGTGGCGGGAAAGAGAAATAATAACGAGCTTTCTCAAGCTGAGTATATGCAAAATACCTTATCAGAAAAAGGAATGGCAGAAGAGAGACTTTATTACCTAGAAACTAGATAGTAAAAATACTTATGAGAGTACAAAATTTGCTGACCTCGATAAAAGCCATCTGAAATAGTGGTAATATCATCTAGTTATCATCTATTTAGAGCAAAATTTATACTTTATAGATTTGGAATTTTTAGCGAGGACAGTTCCTGCAAAGACTCCAGGTAGTGCTATTCTTTCATCATATATAAGAGAAACTTTTGCAGTTGTAAAACTTTTCTGCATGATAAACCTACGAGAAGATTAATTTACATTCAGAAAGAATAAATAATTTTACGATTGATCCTACATGATGTAATAATCAACTATAAACGACTTGTTAGCATGAAAAATTAAAAAGTGTTGACAAAATAAAAATAAAAGTTACTATAATATGTAGGTAATCGTATCGGGGTGTAAGCGCAGTTTGGTAGCGCACTGTGGTTTTGGGGACCATGGGGCCGGGAGTTCGAATCTTCTCACTCGACCAATTCCTGCGAGGTTTTTCTCATAGGAATTTTTATGTAAAAATCTATATTTACATTTTTCAAAAGTTCAAAAATTTTTCTTTTGTTTCAAATGCAACAGATTTTCAATACAAATGGTTATATATATTATTAACATAAATAATAAAATCATATAAAGAGTAATTAAATTAATTAAGGAAAAGGAGAAATACTATGAAATTAGAAAAAGTACAAAAATTGGCGAATTATTAGAACAACATCCAGAAGTTAAGGACTTCTTAAAAACTTTAAGTCCAGAATATTCAAATCTTGATAATCCAGAATTATTTTGCAATGATGAAAGACACTGCAACTCTTGAAATGATTGCAATAAAAGGTGGATTTGAGTTTGATGAATTAAAAAGAAAAGTTAGAAAACTTTATTAACGCCAAATGCACAACACATACTAATACTAAAAAGCAGGGATTTTACCTGTTTTTTATTGTTATGAAAAATATGGTTGATAGTATTCTTATCAATGATGTATCTACGATACATTCAGAGCATAGACAAAGTATAACTTTTGTCTGTACTATGTATTTTTGTTTTTATTAAATTATTTGACTATAGTCTAATTATTATACTACTTATTCTCTTTTTCTCCGTTAAAAAGTGTCAACAATTGCTCATTGACACTTTGTCATCAGTCTGGATGTATCTACGATACATTTACTTTTTGCTAAAGCAAAAGTATGAGATCTCTCCACGTTGGTCGAGATGACGTTTAAGGAAAATAACTTTGATTAGTAGCTGAGACGTGAACAGTAAATAAATTTCACATTTTATTAATAATGTCAATAAGAGATACCCATAGCTATTGTATAAAATTATATAACAACTCCGTCAGACCTACTATTACTTGTAAACAAGCAAAGTTAGGACTAGATTCACTCCATTGCTTTTGCTCATTTCCAGTCGAGATGACGTATAAAGGAAGTCCTTTGTTTAACGGCTTGACATGAACAGTAAATAAACTTTAAATTATCTTTGTAAGTATAATAGAAAAGAATTAAAAATCTCATAATATAGTATTTAAACATCATATATGAGAAACGAAATATTTCACGTCATAGCACTTTGAGAAGAAAATCCTACACGTCATCTCGACTGTAGCGATAGCGAAATGGAGATCTCAATACTGTGTTGTTTACAAATAATAGTAGAGTCCTATCAAAGGACTTGTATAAAAACATAATATTTATATAATTTATATGAAATCATCTTAAAGACTTTTTTAATAAATAAGTCTTTTTACATTGTATGTATCTTCGATACATTCAGTTTTACTTGTTTGCAAAGCAAAACTATGAGATTTCCAAGTCAATGTATCCAAAAGATACAACGACGTCAGACCTACTTTTGTTTACAAGTAAACAAAGTTAGGAGCTAGATTGACTCCGTTATACTTCGCTAAAGATGACGTTTGAGGCAATACTTCGATTAATCGCTAGACGTTAAAGGTAAATAAACTTCAAATAATGTTAATTTTTATGCTATGAGATTTCTGGAGTCAATGTATCAAAAAGCAGGGATTGCTCCTGCTTTTTACTTTATTCTTATTCTTTTCCGTAAGTTTATACATTGCTATTGAACTTGCAATTGGCAAATTAAAGCTGTCTATGTCTTCACTCTGTTCTATGAATACCGGAGTTGTTTCTTTTTAAAGTTAAAGTTTTCAAGTCCATGTGATTCATTTCCGAACATCAATGTAAAAAGGCTTTTAATTTCCAACATTTTTAGTGAAATTGAATCCTTATTTAAAATGAAAAGAGTAGATATTATTTTTCTTCAAAGTTTTTGTAGTCTTCAAAATTTTAAAAGATTTTCATATTCATCTTAAGATTGCTCCCATTGAAGCTCTTACTGTTTTTGGATCAAAACATCACAGCCGTCGATTATTGCAATATTTTTAAAGCCGAATCCCAATGCAGTTCTTAAAATTGTACCTAAATTTCCTTTATCTCTCGGCTCACATAGAAAGTATGTGATTGTCTTTTTATCTTTGCAAAGTTTTTCAAAAACTCCTATTACAAATGTATTTTTCTTTATTTTTGAAGTTTATTTACAATTTTATCATTATAAATTAAATTAATTCTTTTTCATCACAAATTTTTCAAGACCTGCTTTATCATCATATTTTGAATGTGCAAAACTGATATAGTCTTGTAATTTTTGACTGTAAAGCTCAATCGTTAGAAAAGCTCCCATTGTGATGAAAATTCAAATCTTTTTATATTTACGAAAATTCCATAAAATTTACCTCGTTATCTTCTCTTTTTGTCTATCACGTTTGGACTTTTTCGCCTTTTTATCCTTTTTATTTTTCTTATCTTTAGACTTTGCAGAAGAATTTTGAAGAGTCTTCCTTTTTATTCACAAGTTCAACTAGAACCTAAAGCCCTTAATATGTGCATTGTTTGAGGTTATTTACCGCATCTTTAAGTGCATTTTTATGAATATTTACAAGCTGAACTTTTCAAAAATTTTCGATACTCAATATCTCTTGCGTTTATATTCGCATCATTACAAAGTGCAGAAACTATATGTCTTTAGAAACTCCTTTCTTGAACCTATGTTAATATAAATCCTTCGGAATTCTTTTCAGTAACATTTGACTTTCCACCCTTGTTTTGAAATAGAAGTCTTGTCATTTCCTTTTTCTTATTCTTCTTGATATCCACGTCTATAAGCTCTTCGTGATTGTTAAGTTTATTATTCTCATTATAATGTTTTTAAAAGACAAGCTGCAATATCAATCGGAGAATAGTCTTCACTCATTAGAATATTTATTAGATTTAACTCTTTTAGTATGTTCATTTTTATTAATTTCTTCCTTGATGTCTTCCATAAATCTTTTCTTCATGTCTTTTAATCAAGTCTTTAAGAGTTGGCATATCTCTTTTTCTATTTTAGTTTTTGTGTATTTTTGAATTTGGGACAAAGTATTCATTTCTCTTGGAGACACAAAACTTATTACAGTTCCTCTCTGCCCGCTCTTGCAGTTCTACCTATTCTGTGAACATATGTATTCCACATCTTGAGGGCATATCGTAATTTATAACTAAATCTACATCGTCAACGTCGATTCCACGGGCTGCAACATCTGTCGCAACCAAGATATCAATTGTAGAATTTCTAAATTTGTTCATTACCCCATCTCTTTGGATTTGTTTTAAATCCCCATGAAGTCCATCTGCAAAATATCCACGGATTGAAGTCCTGCAGTTAAATCATCAACCATAGTATTACAAAAACTACAGTGAGTTTAGGATTTTTGAACATCTAAAATACGGGATAAGATTTCAAGTTTCATATTGTGCTTAAGTGCAAAAATAGTATTGAGTTACCTTTGGAACTGTCAATTCCTTTGGTACGACTTTTATAAGTCTTGGTTCGCTTTGGTATCTTGCAGCAAAGTCCATCATTTCTTGATCCATTGTAGCAGAGAGAAGAAAGTTGTTTTGTCTTTCATAAGGTAAAAAGCCTATAATCAATATCTTCTCTAAAGCCCATATCAAACATTTCATCACTTCATCTAATACAAAAGTTCTTATATTTTTCAGTTTTTAAAGTTTTTCTCTTAATATGGTCTATAACACGTCCTGGAGTTCCAACAATAACTTGAACCCCCATTTTTAGAGAACGGATTTGTCTTTCTATAGGTTGTCCTCCGTAAATCGGAACAACTGTTACTCCCTTATATTTTGCAAGTTTCAGAATTTCTTCTGCAACTTGATTGACAATTCTCTTGTTGGACAAAAGTACCATAGCCTGAGTTGTCTTACTGTTTTTATGTTACTTTTTCTACTATTGGAATTCCAAAAGACGCTGTCTTTCCTGTTCGTTTGTGCTTGCCCGATAATGTCTTCATTGTTTAACATAGTCAGAATTGCTTGTTTTTGAATTGGAGAGGTTCTTTAAAGCCCATTTCAATAACGGCTTTTTAAAACTTCCTTCGACAAATTAAAATCATTAAAATTTTTCTATCATGTTTTTCCTTTCTTTTTCGTGAACCTTAACGTTGGTTCCGAAGAAAAAGACAAAAACAAACTATACATTAAACATCACGACATATTATGAGTTATATTTTAACTTTTTATAACTCAACAATATATTATATCATAAATACAGTTAAAAATTTCAACTTTAATCACAATTTACTGCAGTTATCCACAAAAAAATTGTGGATAAATAGGTAATTATAACAATTTTTATGCACAAAAAGTTATGAATTGATTCATAACTTGCATTATTATTTTACGGAGGATTTATAAAAATCTCTACTAATATGCTAATTAATTATTGTTGTCATTATCATCGTTATTTCCATCAAAATCATCTTCGTTTCTATCATAATTATCATTATTACGATTACGATTACGATTACGATTTGGATTTGGATTTTAGATTTTAGATTTGGATTAAATTTTATTTTGATTTTGATTTGCTTTGTTCTCAGCTTTATTTAAATCAAATTTTGATAATTTAACTTCTATTATAGTTGTCTTTCCATCTCTATAAACCTCAATCTTAACCTTATCGCCTATCTTATAGTTCAATAAAGCTGCTTTTTAAACTTGAGTTAGATGTAACTTTAGTATCTCCAACTTTAGTAATAATATCTTTAGGTTTTTAGTCCTGCAGACTCTGCTGGAGAACCTGAAAGAACTTCATGAATATATACACCTGGGTCTACAGGTAATTTTTGTTGTCCTAAGACATTATATCTTGAAACATCTATACCTCTTATACCCAATGTAACCTTTCAAACTTACCATTTTTTTAATTATTTGTTCCAAAATAGGTTTTGCAGATTAGAAGGAATTGCAAATCGATTCCATCACTATTTCCAGCTTTGGCTGTATTAATTCCGATAAGTTGTCCTTTATCATTAAATAATCCACCACCACTATTTCCTGGATTTATTGCCATATCAGTTTGGAATAAACCTTCCATAGTAGAACCATCTCTTAAAGTTATTACTCTATCTTTTCTGAAAATATATCCAGAAGTCAAAGTTGATTTTTAAATTTATACCAAGTGGATTACCGATTGCTATAGCTTTATCACCTATTGAAACTTTTGAACTATCACCAAATTCAACAGGTTTTAAAATCAAGTCCTTTAGGATCTATCTTGATAACTGCTAAATCTAAAGTTTTATCACTCCATAAAACTTTTGCTTCTCTTTTGTACCATCACTCATTATTACAGTTACGGATTTTTGTTTTTGAAGGGTCAACAACATGGTTATTAGTTAAAATATAACCTTCTTTACTTACTATAACCCTGAGACCAAGTCCACTTGTTTGTTTTTGAGTGGAAAACATATCTTCAGAAACCCCAACAGTTGTTATACCTACAACAGATTGCATCGCCTTTTGAGCAACTGATTTTCTACTGTTGTGTTTCCTGATGTATCTGCATTTGTCGTATTCGCGTTTTTGATCAGTTGGTGCTTGATTTCAAAGCAGATTTTCGCTATTATTATTTTTTAGATAATAACTTGTTTCCAGCCATACTTATTGAACTATAGCTAGAATAATAGCTAATAAGAATTTTTGAAAAAGATTTAAATCTATTAGCTTTTTCTTTTTCAAATTCTTTTTGAACAATACCGTCAACATAGGATTCAAAAATTTTTATTATCATCTTTTTGATTCATCTACATAGTCTTCATACTCTGACTCTGATTGTTTGATATAATCATCAGATGGTTCTTCAAAAATTTGCCATAAGTTTCATCTGCTTTATCAACTTTATCATTCATTTCTTCTGTATTTTCACTATTATATAATTTTTGAGTTTCACTAAATGAATCTTCGTTTTTGTTTGAAGTTTCATTTATATAGTTCTTCATTTTTGTTTTTCATCAAAGATATTATCTCTTTTTATCGTCCATAATAAATCACCTCATATTTTTAATATCATTTTATTATCTTGAACATATTTTAAACTGTCAACCTTAAAGTAAGCTTAAAGAAAAAGTTTTTAAAAATTTTTTTATTTTTAAAAATATATTCAAAAATAAATTTTGAAGTCAATAGTAAAAATAATGTATTTTCATGTTGTCTTATCTATCAACTGCTAACATTATATCGATAAAAACTTAAATGGACTTAAAAAGGAGAAATTTTCTCCTCTTTAATATTTTTATTAGTTTCTCTATTTTTAAGCTTAATCTTAAAGAATTCCATGTCTTTTTCCAGCTGATTCAAATGCTTTTACAGCTTTATCTAATTCTTCTTTACTATGAGCTGCAGAAATCATATACGATTCTTCCTGTTCCTCTTGGTACAGTTAGAATACTATAGCTGAACCGAATACTCCGTATTCTCTTAATTTTTAGAAAAATTCCATAGTTTTAGCTTCGTCTCCGATAATTACTGGAGTAATTGGAGTTTCTGAATGACCAGTGTTAAATCCTAATTTTTCCTAATTGTTCTTTGAAGTATTTAGCATTGTCCCAAAGTTTCTTTTTGTAATTCATCTGTTTCGATTAAAGTTTCAACAGATGCGATACAAGCAGCAGTATCTCCAGGAGATAAAGTTGTACTAAATAGAACTGGTCTTGCTCTGTGGTTTAACCATTCGTAAGCAACTTCGTTACAAGCAACATATCCACCTTTAACTCCGATAGCTTTTGAAAGAGTTCCGATAACAAAAGTCAACTATCATGTAATCCGAAAATGATCTACAGTTCCTCTTCCGTGGCTTCCCATAACTCCTGAGCCGTGAACATCATCAACATAAGTTAAAGCATTATATTTTTCAGCTAATTTTACAATTTCAGGTAATTTTGCAAGGTCTCCGTCCATTGAGAAAAACGCCATCAGTAATAATTAAGATTGTTTTATATTTTCCTTGAGCTTCAACTAAAAACTCTTTTCAAGGTCTTCCATATCACTGTGTTTGAAAACCGCTTTATCAGCTTTAGTCATTCTAATTCCGTCTATAATTGAGGCGTGATTTAATTCATCAGGAGATAATTAAAGTCGCCTTCTTCTGTAATTAGCTTGGATAGTTCCTATATTACAATCATAACCTGATTGGAATATAAATGCTCTTGGAGATGAAAGTAGCTAATTTCTTTTTCCAATTCTTCGTGTAAATCCATATTTCCAATGATAGTTCTTACAGCACCAGCTACCTCACCATATTTTTCAATAGCTTCTTGAGCTTTTTCTTTAAAACAGGATTGTTTGCAGAGTCCTAAATAGTTGTTTTGCAGATAAGTTTACCATTTCTTTTCCGTCAAGAATAATTGTTGATGAATTCTTTCCGTTTAGTACAGGTAATGTACGATAAACTCCATCTTCTTTTAATTTATTAACTTTTTCTTGTAAAAATTTTTAAATCATGAATACTCATATCTTTTTCTCTATTCTATATAACTATTTTTAATTTTTGCTTAAATTGTCTAACATATCTACTGTCATCTTGTCTAAATCAAAAACTTGGTTTCTAACCCCATTGTTCTCTTGCTGCAGAGTCATCCAATGAATTTGGCCAGCTTTCAGCTATAGCTTGTCTGATTGGATCTACATCGTAGCTTAATTTAAATTCAGGCATATGTTTTTAATGCTTTCTTCTAAAATTTCTGGTGTTAAACTCATAGCTGTGATATTGAAAGCATTTCTGTCTTTAAGTTTTGAAGGATTAGCTTCCATTAAATCAACAACTGCTTTAAGTGCATCAGGCATATAAAAGCATATCCATTTGAGTTCCTTTACCTATATAAAAAGTGTAAGCTTTATTCTTAATTGCTTCATAATAAATATGAACTGCATAATCAGTTGTTCCTGCACCAGGTAATGTCTTATAAGAAATAATTCCTGGGTAACGAACTCCTCTTACATCAACGCTAAATTTATTATAATAGTAATCACATAAAAAGTTCTCCTGAAACTTTTTGTTACTCCATACATAGTGTTAGGTCTTTGAATAGTAACTTGTGGTGTATTATCAAGTGGGTTCCAACTCCAAATGCTGCTATTGATGAAGGTACAAATACTTTTGCATTTAATTCTCTTGCAACTTCTAAAGTATTTACAACTCCGTCAACATTAACCTTCAAGTTAATTGTGGCATACTTTCTCCTCTAGCAGAAAGTATTGCTGCTAAATTTACTATTGTATCAGCTTTAAATTCTTTCGCTCAATTCAAACATTCTTTTTTTGGATCAGTAACGTCTAATGTTTCAAAAACGAATATCTTCGATAGCCGCTTTGTTTGCATCTGAGCAATCTGTAGCTAAGATATTTTTCTCTTCCATAAATGTCCCCCAAATAAAGAGCCAATTCAGTACCGATTTGTCCAAGCGCTCCTGTCATTAAAAATCCTTTTCATTATTCAATCTCCTTTTCAAAAATAACTGAGTAAAATTTTTACTATCCAGATGTATTATACATCAATTTTTAATTACTTTACAACACCTTATATTAAAAATTTAATATTTTTATATAGAATAAGTGAATAAATGATTCAATTAAATATAAATTAATAAAGCAAACAATAGTGAATTCCATTTAAAAAACTATAAAACTTTTTATTCACATATTAATTTTTATTTATCGTTAAAAACATCATTATTCTTAATAAAGAACAATTTTTAAAAACGAAATAAAAAAGCAAAAAAGCTAAGGAAATACTCCTAGCTTTTTATACTAATTTATTATTCTGTTCTTAAGGCTTCAACAGGATTTTGTTTTGCAGCACTCTTTGAAGGAATAAATCCACCAATTAAAGTCAAAATCATACTAATTAAGATTAAGGTTATAGCCTGCGAAACGGATAAATAAGCCGTTATATTAGGCATTTCAGTAACTTTTTCTTATTACAATATTTATCGGTATTAGTAATAAATATGTTATTCCAACTCAAAGCAGTCCTGCAAACAAGCCAATTATTCCAGTTTCTGCATTAAAAACTTGTGATATATTTTCTTTGAAGCTCCGATTGATCTTAAAATTCCAATCTCTTTCTTTCTTTCGAGTACACTTATATAGGTTATAACTCCAATCATAATGGAAGAAACAATTAAAGATATGGATACGAAAGCAATCAATACATAACTGATTACATTTGTAATTGTAGTTACGGAAGAAAGTATCGCTCAACCAAATCCGTATAAGTTATCATTTTATCTTCTTCGGAGTTATTTTTCTCATCTCATTATAGCTGTCTAGTAAAAGAAATTATTGATTTTTAGATTCAAAAATCTTTAGGATAAATACTGATTTTAGAAATATCATTATCTTCCCTATAGTTAAATAATTTCATATTGTTTTTCATATGAACTTTCATTACTATTAGCCATAGCCATAATAAATGATTTTATTTCTTCTTCATTCAAATTCATAGAAAAAGCTTTTGCCGAATTTACTTGGATCTATGGATGTGCTTGTGGCAAATTTTTCATAGAAGATGTGAGAACATCTTTAATATTATTGGCTATCGCAGATGATATGTTTTTCATCAAATTTTCTATAAAACTTTTAGAAGAACCATTTTTCCTTGCAAACTGCCTTTTATTAAATCATTCACTCCCAGAAGAAATCATATTTTTGCTTCATCTGATGCAAGATAAGAATTAAAAAGAATCTTTTAATTTAGACGGATCAGGCTTATTGTTTTTCTTTGGCATATTTCAAATATCCATTTGAAAGATTATTTGCTAATTCTGATATATCCTTACTATCAAGTTTTAAATTTTCTCCCAATGATTTTAATAACTTTTTAGTTTCAGCTGAAACTTTTGCTCTCGCTTCAGGAGTTTGAAAATACTCTAGTAAATATTGATTGAATTTACTAGGATCAGTGTAATTATTCTGCAAATTTCGGATAGCCTGACATAATGGATTTCATTATATCGGTTATCTTTTTCATTTTGTAATTAAAGTCCCACTATTTTTAGCAATCATCTTCGAGAAAAATCCTTTAAAATATTTTTGCAGAATCTGTTTTCATATATTCATATATTGAGTTTGACAATTCTCTATAGTTAGTCGAATGGTCTTTTTGAAGAATAATCTAAATATCCTTTTAGAATAGTTGCTGACTAATCCAATTAACTTATCTGATTCAAGTTTAATATCTAAATTTTTAAAAATCCATATCCAAATTACTACTCAAATATTTTTGAAAAATCAATATTTTTCATTGAATTTGCATTAAAATTTAATTTAGAAGTATCTATTTTAAAAAGATTCAAATAGCTTTTTCTGATCTATTGAAAATAACTTTGCAAAGTCTAAATTCTGTTTAATTTTTCTCCAAAAGAGTATTTGTCAAAATATTGGTATCTGGATTTTCTTTTTGTGCCTTTACTAACTTCGCTTTCTTTTGATATTTTTCTTAAATTTGTTTCCTAAGTCATCAGTATACCAAATCCCAGCTTTCAAAATGAGGGAACTTTCATCACTATTTGGTGAAGCTATTCCAACTATTTTTAATTTTTGAATTATTTTTCAAAAGATTTTCTACAAATGGACTATCAGTAAATTTTCTATATAAACTTTATTTTTAGAGTCATATGAATAAAAGCTGTGAACTACTTAAAAACTTTAAATTCTCTACCCACAATATCTTCATATTTCCAAGATATATTATCTTCTTCTACATCAGTTTTTCTCTATTTGCAAATACCATTTTTAAAAAGCTCATCATTATCACGAAGTCTGATGAATAAAAATAAAATCAGATAGAGAACCCTTTGAGTTAGTTATTACTATCGCTTCATTTTCGTTACTTGGCCAAGAGCCATATTTTTAAAGTATATTTATCCTTATACAGACTATCATTCTTAGGTAATTTATTAAATGCTTTCATAGAATTACTTGAAAAAGAAAAATTATTTGAAGAAAAACCCATTGATTTCATTGCCTCATTAGGGATTTACTTTAACATATTTTTCTTTATTTAAAGTATAAATTACAGGCGTAATATCATATTTGTATTCTATTGTCTTAGCATAATTATTGATTGCTTTCCCGTCGTTTTCAAAAATATTCTTTTTAAAGAAGATAAATCATTTTTATTAATTGCAGATAGCATTTTTTGAATAGCTTTAACTTCTGTTATATCTCCATCATTATTTCCATCACTCGAATTTTCAAACATTCTACCTATAGAAAGGCTACTTTTTATCAATCTCTATCGGATAAGAAATCATTGTTTCCTCTTCCGTATCTTTAATAAACTGATTTACACCATTGGATAATCCTAAAATTAAAGCTATACCGATTATTCCAATTGAACCTGCGATTGCAACCATAGAGTTCTCTTAAATTTCGTTTTTAAGTTATTAAAACTTAAAGCTATGCTTTGTAAGATAGGACATTGAAGACTTCCCAAAATTTTTATGAACTCCTTCACTCTCATTTTCTAAAATAAAAGAGTTGGTGTCAGAGACAATTCGTCCGTCATTTAATTCAACAATTCTAGTTGAATATGCATTTGCCAACTTAGGATTATGAGTAACCATTATTACAAGTCTATCTTTTTGCAACTTCTTTAGTAACTCCATAACTTGAACACTTGTTTCGAATCGAGCGCACCTGTAGGTTCATCCGCAAGTACAATGCTAGGATTATTTACAAGTGCCCTTGCTATGGCAACTCTTTGCATTTGCCCACCAGATAATTGATTAGGTTTTTTATGAATTTGACTTTTTAAGCCCAACCTTGTCCAGTACATCTATAGCCATTTGTTCTCTTTTCAGCCTTAGATATTCCAGAAATAGTTAAAGCTAATTCTACATTTGATAAAATAGTCTGATGAGAAATTAAATTATAACTTTGAAAAACAAAACCTATTGTATGATTTCTATAGCTATCCCAATCTTCATTTTTATATATAGTTGATATTCCATCAATTAAAAGCTCACCTGTTCATATTTATCCAATCCCCCTATTATATTTAATAAGTAGATTTTCCACTACCACTTGGACCAAGAATAGATACAAATTCATTATCTCTAAAATTAAGAGATACATTATCTAATGCTTTTTGAAATAAATCTCCGGTTTTATAACTTTTACTGATATTCTTTAACTGTAACATTCCCGTCCTCCTTTACTAATATAGAATTTCTAATCTAAATCTAATATACCTCTATCTAAAAATTAAATAAATACAATAAAATTACCAACTTTCAACTCAAAATTTGTACAAAAATTTTATCATTTCTTATTAATACGAAAAATAAAATTGAAAAATTTCTTTGTAATGATATAATTAATATAATTTAACTTTGTTAAAGTATATTAATTTCATCGTGATTTACCTTAAAAATATTATCAAAATGGAAACACGATATAATTATTCAATAACTTCGTTAAACTATATCATTTCATCGTGTTTTTCCTTAAAAATTTATCAAAATGAAAAACACGATATAATAATATTTGACTAAATTATCAAAAATAGAAAATAATATGAGTTAAATCTAATAAAATATTTTATAATTTATATATAATAGCAAAAATAGATAAAGAGGTGATTTTATGAAAAATACTAATTATTGGAAAAGGCGGACGTGAACATGCAATGCTAAAGGCATGTCAAAAAGCAAATTAGTGGAAAAGATTTACGTTTTACCTGGAAATTGCAAAATGGATGGTGCTACAAAAGTAGATATAGATATGTATGATATTGAACAAATTAAAGACTTTGCAATAAAAGAAAATATCGATTTGACTTTAGTAGGTCCTGCTGATGTTTTAGCACTAGGAATAAAAGACGAGTTCAGCAAAAATGGATTACGACTTTTTCGGCTCTACAAAAATCTGCAACAAGAATTGAATCCAGCAGATATTTTACTAAGCAACTTATGGAAAAATTAAAAATACCTCACAACTAAATATGTTGTATTTACTGATAGAGATCAAAGCTCTAAAATTCGTTTCCAGAAATTGAAAAATTTCCCTACAACTATAAAATTGACTCCATTCCTAAAAATATACGAATTTTCATTGCAAGCAATAAAATGGCAATGGATATAGTAAATGAAATTTTGTGATGAAAATGAAAAATTCAAAAATTTTTAGTTGAAGAATTTATCATAGGTAAGGAATTCTCAATCTTTGCATTGGTAAAATAGCAAAGTTTATCCACTACAAATTGTTAGGGATTACAAGAGAACATCAGATAGCGACGATGCTGAACATGCCGGTGGTATGGGAGCTTGTAGCCCTGTTGCAAAAATTACAGATAACGAAATTGAACAAGTTGTCGATAAAATCTTAAAACCGATGGCAAAATCAATGTTTGAAGACGGTTATGGATTTGAAGGATTTTTATATGGAGAAATTGTTGTAACAAAAGATGGAATAAAAGTTTTTAAGTTTTAATGCTAGACTTGGAGATCCCGAAGCCGAAGTTCTATTGCCACGTTTAGAGTCTGACTTTGTTCAAAATATTCTGGATGTAATGGACGATAAAGAGCCTGAAATCAAATGGACTGACGAAGTTTGTATCGGTGTAGTTCTTGCATCAAACGGCTACCCTTCAAAGAAAAATGCCAAGATAAAATTAATCTCGTTCCTGTAGAAAGTGATATTTGCTTTATGGGAGTTGAAGAAAAATAACGAACTCTACGCAAAGGGTGGAAGAAATTTAATTGTAACAACGATGGCAGAAGATTTTTGAAAAGGCAAGAGAATTAGCTTATAGAGATGTCGAAAAATTAAAAACAGACTCTTTTCTTCTACAGAGAAGATATCGGCGAATTTTAAAAAATTGAATTATAATACAAAAAGAAGCTATGCTCTCTTTTGCTTTCTAACTATCTATTTATTTCTTTTCTTTCTTGAAATTTGTAGAGTCCAAGACTTAATGTCCCCATTGTAACATAAGTAAGTATTTGAGTACCAACTCCTGTTTTTTTGGAATTTTAGAATTTTTGGAATTTTTCTTGTTAGTAATTACAAAAACCGTCTTTTTACATTTCCTTCTATTTTACTTTCATAACCTTCCACTTCTGTTTCTTTTGACTGTATAGACTATCTCTTTGTCATTTTTCATCAAATTTTTGGCAAGTCTTTGAAAGTATGTTTCAAGAGTTTGAGTCATTTGATTTTACTCTTTGAACTTCTTTTTCCATTTGCTAAAAGTTGTACTTCTACTTCTTTCAATGGAGTTCCTATCCATTTCTTTTCAACTGAAATTTCTGATTTTTCTATATTCTTGTTTGTGTTGTAAAATCATTCTTTGAATTTTCTCTTATTTCTGTTTTATATCCGTCAATTTTTTTCTTCTTCACAGTATATTTAATTTCAGTTTTCCATCATCTTTTAAATTTATTTAAATTTTAAATGTATGTTGCCAATTATTTTCATCACTTAGAGTGACTTTATCGATACCATCTGCTAATAAGTTTACCACAACAGACGATGTCTTCTTTTCCAACCCAAGCTTTATTAACTTTTACTTCCGTTTTCTCTCTTATTAGTTATAGTTTTTACTACGCAACATTATCTTTTTACTTCAACATTAATTATTTCATCCTTTTTATCCAACCTGAAGGGCTTGAATTTCTTTAATTTCATACTTACCTTGAACTAATTTTTCAGAAACCGCTTCTCCTTTTTTATCAGTCACTAATTCAAAAGTTTCATTAGTTTCTTTGTTAGTAATTTGAAATTTTGCACTTGTAAAAGGCATTTTTATTATTATCAACATCAACTTTAATAATCTTTATTTTTCCAACAAATTTCCCTCAATACTTCCATTGAAATTGCACTTCTATAGGTACTTGTTGCTTCATGACTTTCGCCTTGTGCTAATAATTTTACCTTTGTTTTTACAACAAGATTAGGTTTTGTAAGTTGATTTATATCTTAAGAAATATTGTTCTCCTTTGTTTATATCCCTAGCTCAAATCTAAATTTTGTTCCATTTCAGAAATTTGAACTTTATTTCCAATTTTTCCTTTGATATACTTTCAGTTTGCATTTCCATATTTATCAAGTTTTACTCTTTCTAGTTTCAAAACTATCTTTAATATAGTGAAGTCCACTAGATTTTTCCATTTGAAACGGTCAATTTATCCTCAAATACAACATTTTTGAAATTTTTACCCTTTACATTAAAACGAACAGTCCACTGCTACTTCGTTGGCATTCTCGTTAACTCTGTTAGGCCATTTTTCTAAAATTTCATCTGGTACTAATCCAGGCTTTTTCTATATGAATTTTTATTTAATTTTTTACCATTCATCTCAATTTCTAAAAAGATTGTCTTGTCAATCTTTATTTTATCTTGATTAAATGAAGATTCCATAGAAATTTTTCCCTTAACATTGTAGGGTTTTTCAACTTTTTCATTTAAAGTAACTCTTAAAAACTCCTCCACCTTCTTTTTTTACAGCAATTTGCCTTTTCCATAAACAGTTTTTCCGTCTGTTCCATATATTGGAAAATCAACAGCTGATGAGTCTTCTATAAATCTAAAAGTATCTGGTAATTTTAACTTCAAAGTAATCACCTTTTTTAGGGTATTTTATACTTTTCTGCATTCCAATCTAGATTAAGTTTAAATCTCACTCCAACGGGAAATTTTATTTAACTCTTTTCCTTCTCCGTTGGTAATTGTAAATTTCAGTAATATTCACATTAGGTGAAATATTTCTACCAGTTTCAGCTGAAATTCTGAAAATAGGTAACAAAGTACCTAATACCCTAAGTACACTCAACATAATACAACAAAATCTTTTTCATTGCACCTCCTCATAGAATGTTTTTGATATTATACCTATTTTTAAAAATAACACATCACTTATTTTTCAAAAATTTTTAGTTATTAGAAATAACAAAACTAATAACTTAACTTAAATAAACTACAAAAACGGATAAAACAATTTTTAATTGTTACAATTATCACTAGCACTTTTTGTAATTTATAGTCAATATGTGTTAAATATAATTATAACTCATCACTAGCTTAAAATTATAAAAGTAATTGCGATTAAATATCAGAAAATCACATCTCACGAAATTTTCAAAAACATACTCTTTTTACAAGAGTTTATTTTTAAGCTTAGAATCTGCTTCCAGGTTTTACAAAGTTCAATTTTTCCTTCTTTTACAAAGTGGACAATCCTCCTTGTCAAATGCTTGAACATTTAAAAAATTGCAGGAAAGGTTGATATCCGATATTTGATTTTTCCATTTGTTCTATCAACAGTTGAAGCAATTCCCACTACATTTTACGCCCCATGTTCTTTTAGAACTTTTAATTGTTTCTAATGAAGATTTTCCCCGTTGTAACAGCGTCTTCAACTACAAGCTATTTTCTCCACTCATTTATGAAAATCCTCTTCTTAGAGTCATCATCTCATTTTCTCTTTCTGTAAACATTGCTCTTACTCCCTAAGGCTCTACCCAATTCATAAGCAATTACAATTCCACCCATTGCAGGTCCTACTGCAGCATCAACTTTTACATTTGCATCTTCAAGTTTTTCTTTATTACCTTACAAACTTCTTCAGCTTTGTCAGAGATACATCAAAGTTTTGCACATTGAACGTATTTGTCGCTGTGTTTTTCCTGATGATAATAGGAAATGTCCTTCTAATAATGCTTCACTTTCTTTTAATAATTCCAATACTCTTTGATCCATATTTACCTCCTAAATAATTCCTCTAATTTCTTCTAAATTTTTATATTTTGTTCTTTACAGAATTTTTCCATTCCTTCAATTATCAATCATTACTCTCGAGTTGATAAAGTTTGCTCGTTCCGACTTGAGTTGCAGTTGCTCCTGCCATAATAAATTCAGTTGCGTCTTGCCAATTCATTTATTCCACCCATTCCAATAATCGGAACATCTACAACGAGGCAACATCTCTTACCATTCTAAGAGCTATCGGTTTTATACAAGCTCCTGAAAGTCCTGCCGTTACATTATCAAAAACTGCTTTCTCTATAAATATCTATTGCCAAGGCACTAAAATGTATTTACAAGTGAAAGGCAATCTGCTCCCTTCAACACAAGTTTTTGCCATTTCTTTTATATTTTTCAGCATTTGGAGATGATTTTACCATAAGGACTTTATCAGTATTTTTCTCTAACTTTTTTACATATTCCTCTGCAATATCACATTTTATACCAAAAGCCATTCCACCCTGATTTTAACATTTGGACATGAAATATTTAATTCAATTATTTTTATATTTGTTTTATTGATAAGTTCTACAGATTTTAAATAATCTTCTAGTTGTGAACCTCCAATGTTTGCTAAAATCTGTGTATCATAACTTTCCATAAAAGGTAAATCTTCTTTTATAAAAGTTGGTACTGATGGATTTTGTAGTCCGATACTATTCATTATTCCTGCAGGTGTTTCGTAAATTCTAATTCCTGTATTTCCGTCTTTACCAGCAAAAAGTAAGTCCTTTGTAGAAATACCACCTATTCTATTTAAGTCAATATATTCAGCATATTCTCTACCGAAACCAAAAGTTCCTGATGCTCCAATAACTGGATTTTTAAATTTAACTCCACAAATATCTACTTCTAACATTAAAAATCCACCTCCTTAACTTCAAATATAGGTCCTTCTTTACAAATTCTTTTTGCATTCCGCTCTTAGTTTTGCAACTGCAAGCTAGACAAGCTCCAATTCCACAACCCATTCTACTCTCTAAAGATACATAAACAGGTATATCAAAGCCTAAATTTTTAACAGAATTCATCATAGGATTAGGTCCACAACAATAAATTACATCATAATCATCCTTTAAGATTTCAGTTATGAAACCCTTATGTCCAACTCTACCACTATTAGTTGCAATATATGTATTCTTTTGTAAATTCTTTAAAATCTTCTGTAAAATATGCTTCATCTCTAAAACTGCATATAGATCAATATCCGCTTCCAATTTTTTTGAAAGATATAGCATTGGTGCAATCCCAATTCCCCCTGCAACAAGAGCAACTTTTTACCCTTATATTCATCAATCAAATCCGTTACCAAGTGGTCCTAAAATTTCAACATATCTCCTACTTTCTTTTCAGACATAATCTTTGTTCCTTTTCCAACAACTGCATAAAGAAAAGTTAATTTATTATCTTCTATATCGCAAATACTGATTGGACGGGAAGCATGTTCCCGTCCTCAAAGCATTTAACCATATAAAATTGTCCAACTCTAGCTTTTAAATTCTCCCTTAACATCCATTTTGTAGATGCCATCAGCTATTTTTCATTTAAAAATTATTTTCAACTTTTTCGTATGATTTATTCTCCATAAATATCCTTCCTCATATTCAAAAAACAGCTTCTCTTGTATAATGTAGCAAATCTTTCTTCGCCATCCTCAAATTTTTGATAGTATTTTAATAATTCCTCTTGAAGAGTTTACAACTCCACCATTAAAGTCATTTAAGTAAGTTCTAATATCTTCTGCTTTGCACCTTGTGCTCCATATCCTGGTAATAAGAAGAAAAATATTTTTATATCTTTCTCTTATTTTTCTTAGCTTCTTCACTATGAGTTGCTCCAACGACAAATCCCAAAAGGATGAATATCCCACATTCAGAAGTTAATTCATCAGCAAATTTTTAGTTCATCTCCAACTTTGAAAAGTAAAAGAGCTTCTCCATTGTAGTCAAGACATTCAATATCCTTTGCTCCTTCGTTTGAAGTTCTAAAGTAAAACGAAAACTCCTTTTCTCCGGTTTTTAAATAATCTAAATAAGGTGTGATATCCTATCCATTCCCTATATGGATTAAGAGTTATAAAGTCCCTTCAAACTCTCCTTTAAAATGTGCCTTTGCATATTCCTTTTGCAGTACTGCATATCTCCTCTTTAACATCCCGATACTAAAAGGTCCCTTTTCTTTAAGATATCTTAAAGTTCTTTGGTAAAGCAATAAGGCCTTCAAGTCCGTTTGCTTCCTGTCCTCTACAATTTGTGGTTTTATAGGTGCTACAATATCCTTGTCCTATCAATTGCCCTCTTATTATGTTCATTCATCTGATCCATGTTCTATTTAATATAATTTTGGGATATAATCTAAATAAAACATCAAGTCAATACAAACAAATCCTTTTTCTTTTACGCTTCCTTATAATCTATCTACTATCATTTAAAAATTCTCCTTTACTGTAATTTCTCCTGCTTTAATTTGTCATAGTACTTCTCATAAAGTTCCATTTTATCAAAAGGTGTATTTTTGCGCTTGTGATGCAAATTTACTTGAATCTACAACAATATCATTATCAACTACTGTAAATCCCAAAAAATATCCCTCTTTTTAAAAGACCTTTTTTAATTCCCATTAAATTGACTCCACCATAGGACATTACAGCAGCCAAAGTTCTTGTCGTCTTTCTCTCTTTAGCCAATTTTGATATTACAATCCAAGATACAGTTTCAAAGACAACAAGCCCCCGGACTTCCATTCGCCTTATCCTCTGCAGTATGCATGAGCGCATTCGTTGCAATCCATCAACAGTTCCGTCAAAATTCCATCTATCAAACATCAGCATCAGCTTTTGTTCTTATCGGATTTACTCTGTAGAATTATCCCAAAATTCTGCAATATGATGTAGATTTGCTTACAAGTAACCTTTCCTCCTCTTTCTTTCCACGTCTTGCAGCTTCTAAAGAGTCAATTGTACTGACTTGTGAGATAATTCTTCCGTCTAATCTCTTTACAGATATACATCTCTTAAAAGTCATAAGGTCTCTCTACTATTCTACAATCAATTGGAAAGTTCACTTTCCGCATGTATCAATGCTAATTTTTATCATATCGCCTCTAAAATCGCTCTATATGCATTTGTAGTTTTCAGGAAGCCTCCCTTACCGTCATCGGATAAAAATTTTTGCATTTTTCAATAGAATAATCAACTAAATTTTTCCGTCAAAATTCTGTAACTTTCGCACTATCAGTTAATATCTACTAGCTAATTCCTTTGCTCTCTTCATTATCTCATTTATAAGTTTCCAAATCCCACCTGCAAATAGGTTTAGTATTAGCCATTGTATTTACAGTTGTATATCCACCTCTTAAAAGCTGAAAAGTGAGCCTGTAAATCTTCTGTATAAGTGAAGCCAGGATCTCTAAAATGCATACAAATCTACAAATACAGGCATAACAGTCTTTTCCTTTGCATCTATAATTTCAACTATCATCAAAACTCAAATTTTCATAATCTACAATCTCCATCTTCAATCTTTATCTCTCCAACTTTTTCTATTTTTATCACTAGTTGCATTTATTCTCTCTCATTGCCTCCTCCACAAGATACAAATTATCACAGTAATTACATCTATAAATTCCCTTTTCTCTATTCATATAAATTTGTATTTGATTGTATGATTGTAACATTACAGGTATATTTTATAAAAACCCTCTACTTTTTCCGGTAAAATCATTAGAAAGTTTTTCCTTGATTTTTCGTTTTCTATGATATTTACAGTCAAATCTTTATCAGTTAAATCCTAAAATCACAAGGTCAATATCCATAACATTTCAATCTTTATCATGTCTTTTTGCCATATTTTTGAATCTGCATTCATTATAAGTGCAACTCTAAAATCACATATCCAATTCTAAAAGTTTAAAAATTTCTATCAAGACCCGGTTTTAATATGGTCTATTACAATTCCATTGAAATACTATAATCTTTAACATTATTTTTACCTCCAACAATTTTAAGATTAATGCCATTCTGATTATCATACCGAGATTTCACTTGGTTAAAATGCTGCTCTATGGTCTGAATCGACTTCTGTCACAATTTCATTTCTTGGCAATGGGTGAAGAATTATCATATATCATCTTTGCTGTTTTCATCTGCGTATCTATCTAGTAGTAATCTTTAAAGCCTTCGCATAATCAAGCCTCATTAGAAAAATCTTTCCTTTGAACTCTTGCATCGTATATAGAATATCAAGTTTATCCATAACCTTCTTCGATTGTTCTAACTCGATAAACTCCTTGCTATGGTCATTTTAGATACATCTTTGCAGTATGTTCAGGAATAACAAGCTCAACCGGTGAAATAAAGATGAATTTATTTCTATAAAACTGAAGAGTCTTAACTCAGTGAGTGAGACAGTTCCTCCCAGATTTTCAAAGTCTACAAAGCCCGATAGTCATATTTTCCAAGAGCTTTTCTTATATTTGCTTAGAAATTGTAGAAGTAAATCTGTGGAGGTTTGCGAGTTTGGATGTTGTTGATGTCCACCGTCTCGCATTATCTAAAGGAACCAAGTGCGCAACTTCTTTTTGCATAGCTCTGCAGAACCCTCATATGGATGACGCATAGCGATAATAACTACGAGATAGCAACCAACAGTTCTTGGCCCAACCTCTTGCCAGGCTCACGCTTGTCGCTGATGAAACTTTAGGATCTCGGAACGAGTTTATACAACTTCACAGTCTAAGCATTGCAGATTCAAAACTCAATCTCGTTCTTGTTAAGAAGGTTCAAAGAACAGTGATCCAAAATCTCTCCTCTACATTTTTCCCAGAAATTTTTCGAGGATTATTATAAATCCTCAGCTCCTAACTCCATAAAGTTCCAGTAACTCTTCACGAAGAGTCCTCACTTTACTCGCCTAAATTTCGTATGTTCATACCATTCACACTCCTACTAGAGTCATTTGTCATAAACACAAAAGGAAATAACTAAAGTTATTTCCTAATTAAAAGTAATAAAAGAAAATATTGATAAAATTAGAAACAAAGCTCCTATTAGTATTTTACACCTGGCAGATATTGGAGCTTTTGTCTTTTTAAAACCAAAGGCTGAATGCATTTTATAAAAATGGGTTACTGGCTAAATTCTAAAATTATTAAAAGAAAAGTTAAGAACAAAAACAGAAAAGTCAATCAAAGCAGATGCACCAATATTAAAATGACATTTAGCATGTAACATCGTCAAAATTTACCTCCGTCAATTTTCTCTATTAGCTCTGTAATAATAAAATGCTCTCGAAAGTCAATACTTTTTAAAGACACAACTCCACCAATTTGGTGATCCAAGTCAGTATGAACAAAAGTATAAAAGTGTCTGTACAAAAGAAATTAATAGTTCCAGTAACTAAATTGTTATTTCCAAAATATATGCTTTACATTTTGTCTTAGAACAATTTATCACAAACTAATTTTGCACGAATGTAAAATTTCATTACTGTATTGTTTATGCTTCCTTTAACGACTTATACAAATTTTAAAGTCTATCTTATGATAATTCTAGTAAGGTATGTTACTAAATCAGTTTCAGATCGTAAAGCTCTAATACTTCTTCTCCATCTTTATATATAAATATGAGATATTTTCTCTATCTTTATTTATCCAGCTAATTTCTACACATGCATTCTTTATTGTCAATCT
>BNJT01001240.1_pt1 | contig 48698 bp, 73 predicted proteins | sample 8540491 | NCBI WGS metagenome assembly BNJT01 (sample SAMD00202455, study PRJDB9452) | human saliva metagenome | host: Homo sapiens | reverse complement strand
CAGTTACGTATCATATCTCCTCATTAATTTATAAATTTATTTAACTCTCATACTTCATATATATTAAAAGTTATTTTAGTTACTTCTAACTTATCACCTATTCTACTACAGCAAAATGAATATAAGATGAACTTAATATATATATTTGTAATTTTAATGTGTCACTTCAGTTATATCTCATTTCTTTTCCATTTTTCATATGTATAAAATTTCCTGCTTTTCCTTCTGCTCTCTCTCTCTAAAACCTATATGTATTTTTGGAGAACACCGGACCAATTCCATCAGTAGAAAAGCGCCTGCAAAAATAGTATAATATAACAAATATTTAGAGAGAGAAATCCACTCTTAGAGAGGACGATTAAAATGGCATCAAGCAAAGCATAGCTTAGAATTTATATTGGGCAGTTATCTAAATTGAAGGTAAGATATAGAGCAATGATGGGAGAATACATTAGTATACTATAGAGATTGTTTGCGGTAGATATATGATGACAGACTGTTGATAAAACCGGACTCAATCAGCTACAGAATCATCTTTCTGACGCGCAACTGCAGCTGCCATGATATGAAGGTAGTAAAGACATGCTTTGCTGACGATGTCGACGATGGAAGAATATCTCAAAGGGATTGTTTGACGTCCTATACGAAGAGTTACCGAACCAAAAACCCAAGAAGATCATTTACAAAATGTATCCGGTAAAACAGTATTGCATGAAGTGTATTTGACTTTTATTGAGGAGAGAACAGGCGACGACAAAAGAAGAGCGAGCATGGTTTTCAGAATCGTACCCAACGCTGATTCCGTCAGCATTGCTAAACATTGATATACATGCAACAAAGTGTGCCAAGAAAATGGCAATAGCGTTTTTATATTATTTGCCGTGAGTGCATTTACGACTTTATATTGCTAAGCGGTGGAAAAATTTTCGATCTGATAGCAGGTTTCCTCATCAATATTTCAAAAGCGAGTTCTACGAGAAATCATTATAGAGGAGTAGTGCAATTGCAGGTGCGTTTGTATCCCTTTCCATCGTGGCATTACCTTTAATTCTTGAAGTCTTTTCATATAAGAATAAATGTCTTAAACTCTGAGATTGCAAAGTTGCAGGTATAATGATAATGATACACACAAAGAGTCTTTTGAGCAGATTTTTACAAGAGACCACGTTACATTTTCTTCTCCATTTTATAAATATAAATTTCAAACTGGCTATTATTCAAGTTTTAATGTATGAATTGTAGTTACAGCCATATTTTGATATTTTATGACTTTGCCAATCGACATAAAGAGGAAGCAATTGACAGATAGTTATACTATCACTCGAAACCTGCAATCAATGAAAGAACTGCCAATTCCTAAGAAGTTTGCACCCGCATGTAGAAATGATATATGCGGATGCACGATGACATATGAACATAATTTCTAATGGACGGTAGTAGGAAGACAACTGCTTTGATCTCAAATGAAATAACCTTTAGACAGAACTGCACAATAATCCTCTAAATTTCAGGAAAGCAACCATTTTGAGCAGCAATTTTGATAAAGTGAAAGAAGTCACGTTGCCAATATTGACGTAGAATTGCTTTGAAAAGTAGTAATATGTAACCTCCAACGGTGCTGATGGAATATTGTTAAACACATAAAATATATATATACATGGAGGCTGGAAAATGAATACGATGATATTGTGGATAATAGTCGCTGTATCAATTGCGTTAGGAGTTTATGTTTATTTTGCGTTACCACGGATTACAGTAACCGTCCAGATAAATATTCTAGGTAACCCATCAAATACTTCTCCCAAACTTTGGGCGGTCATATGTCCGCATTTCAGTTCATCGGCGGTGGCTTTTGGCGTACTATTTTCGGAAAGATGCGTGGATATTTGATACTTTCAATTATTGGAATATCTCATATCCGTTATAACATTAGCATTCAATACGTAACTTATATGCGCAGAAAGTGCAAAAATAAAACAGCAAATCAAAATGACATACTCATTTACCAAACGGTCTGACATCGAAATAGATTCGCTGTTTTGTCGTCACAAATTTAAGAATAGCAAAGAAGAAACATACATAAGCACAAAGATGATCTGGCGAAACGGTTATATTCACATATATATTTCGTTTTTTGTTTTTTTTTTGTGGTTTGGTGTTTGTTGTGTTTGTTTTGGTTTGTTTTGTTTGGTTTTTTTTTTGTTTTTGTGTTTTTGTTTTTTGTTGGGTTTGGTTTGTTGCATTGGTCATGGCTGTTCTGACATTTCACCTATGTTTTTCAAAATTTCTTTTCTTTTGTTTTTTTGTTTTGTGTTTTTTTTTTGTTGTTTTGGTTTCTTATCTGTTTTTCAGCATGCCTATGCCTTGCAGCCATCAGTACTCTTCTAACGTGTGTGGTTTTTTTGGTGGTTTTTTTGGGTGGTTTGGTTTTTTGGTTGGTGTTGGTTGGGTGTGGTGTGTTTTTGTGTGGTGTTTTTTGTTGGGGTGTGTGGTGGTTGTTTTTGTTTGTGTTTTTTTTTCTACTATTTTATGCTCTAGGTGGCTTCAAACACGTTTTTTAATCGCCTTAATGAAAGTCCTCTCCATAATTCCGCTGGCCAGCATGGACACACATGCTTCCAATGCATGCGTAAAACATCTAATCCCAAGAACTGGTCAATCCTTTTCGGTCGATTCATCGGCGGCTATCCACATCTTACCAGTAGCCATGTCAGGAAGCAGTTCATAATCTGCTAAAGGCCACTTAACACCTGTTGAGCGATCAGTTATAATTGCAAATGGTGTAATCCTCCGAACCCTGTACCTGACGACGTTGGAACTGCACAAAGTAAGTTTCTTTTTACCCATTTTGGGAAATCTATAAACTCTCTCTGATATCCATGAAACCATCGCCATATCCATGAAATCTGCTTCCGGATTCTCATATAAACCCACATTATTTTCTTGCAGCATCCATGGCTGGAACCGCCGCTCAAAAGCTAGTAATCATATCCGGTTCAAACGCTTCCATAGCTTTTGCACCTTTCTGAGCTGACTCAAGACTTGGATCCGTCTCTCTACATCTGAGAAACAGGTAGGTAATTCCAGTTGATCCAACTTATCTGTGATCGGCTTCGGTATATCCTGTTTTGTAAAGAAAACTGTCTGTTGCTAACGAAAGCTCTCTTTTTATCTCGCCTGTACCCAGCTCCATCTAACAACGCAAACTCGGCAGACAACCTTTTTAAAATAGACCTTATCTGGACTTCTAAAACCAAAGCATATCTCTTCCCTCTCGCCACAGTCTTGATGTTTATCAGGTGTTTTACACTGATATATTTCGGAAACCGAATTTCCTCCCCAAGAACACGAACCTAAAGTTAGAGACGGTTCTAGCTTGTAAAGTTGTATAAACTCGATTCCACGCATGTGAAGAAGGGTGTTTACGGAGTATTCTCAAAGTCTTCATGCTTTTTCAAACATGCCTAATTTTCTCTTTTTCACTTTTCATCCATATATATGGAAGATGTGACACTGTAACCGCCATATCTCGCTACCAATTGCTCAGTGCTTTTGATATTGCTTCTTCCAAAGTGTCTCTCTGCTCTGGTACATGGCTAAAACCGGTGATAGTTTTTCATGAGCAAAATCTCCTCTGAAATATCAACTGATTCCACTTTCTCCTATTGTGTAATGTTGATTCTGGAACTGCCACATCTTCGCTATCTTTGCGATTTTATACGCAGTCTGACCTCCATGATATTTGGATTTAGTGCACCATCGATAATTATGGTGGTCTAACCTCATCTCATTTCGTCTTCAAGAAGTAACATCCTCTTTATCTCAAATTCCTTTTAACATCTTTTATAAATAAGCTCCATAACCGCAATCTGATTGTTCCGATGCACAACATCCCGTTATCGAAAAGCTTCGAATGGATAATGGAATTTACGCATAATATCTGCTGTTTCATCTTATAATTACAGGCGTATTTCCTGCACCAACGCCCAATGCCGGCTTTCCTGAAGAATAAGCAGCTTTAACCATTCCGCCACCACCTGTTGCCAGGATTATATCTGCCGCTTTCATAACCTCATTGGTCAATTCTATTGAAGGTTCATCTATCCATCCAATACCTTCCGGCGCTCCTGCCTTTACAGCTGCATCCAAAAACCCAGTTTTGCTGCGGCAATAGTGCTCGCTCTAGGATGTGGACTTATTATTATCCCATTCCTGGTTTTTATGATATCAATTTTAAAGAAGCCGTAGATGTTGGATTAGTTGTAGGATAACTGCTGCTATTACCCTATTGATCTGCGATCTTTGTTATTCCACTAAATCGGATCTTGTTCTAATACTCCGCAAGTTTTAGTATTTTTATATGCGTTATATATATATTCAGAAGCGTAATGATTTTTATAACCTTATCTTCTAAAACCCCATGCCGTTTCCTCAACTGCAGCTGCCAGAGGAATACGAGCTTTGTTTGCAGCCATCGCCGCTTCAAAATCTTATCTACTTGTTCTGAGAATAGCTTGAAAAACTTTCCTGCGCTAAGTTGATCCATTCTTGTTCTCAATGATTCAATACTGTCAACGGTTCTCTTTTGTTTTTCTTCCTTCACTTTTTGAATTTCTCCTCATGATAAACCTCCAACAAGCTTTTAAGTTTATTGATATAACTATAGTGTTAGCTTACACCTTTTAGTTTCTATTGTCAATAGTTTTTCGAAATATTTTTAACAATATTTTAATTGTCAATTATCATATTTACTAAAAATCTTTCAAGATTTATCATTTTCATCTCTATTTCATCGGTTTTAATATATTTTTAACTTTATCCTCATATAATTGTGAATAAAATATTCATTATTGATTTAATAAAAACGGCAAAATTAACTTCCAAAGTCAGATAAAACCAACAAATGGAAGTCAATATTTTATGGTGGAGAATACGATTCGAACCCGTGACCTTTGACTGCCAGTCAAACGTGCTCCTCTGCACCAATTCCCAAAATTTAATAGACATAGAATCTACTGTATGATTTTATCATTATAGAAAAATAAATACTAAATTTGTTTTACGCTTATTGGCTGAATTTTGTATTTTGATTTTACTATAGTTCGTGGTATCACCAGATTTCTGTTATAGAAAAATGGTAAGATGATTTTCCATCATCTTACCACCATCAGCTCACATCAGCTATTTAACAATCTTTGACTGACCTCAAAAACCCTTCTTCTTGTTGTAGCAATCTATTCCTATTTCCTCTGACATTTTCCGTATGAATTTTCTGTTTTACCTGTCAACTTAGTCGGTACTTCGAGATTTTACCTTTGACGTATAAATCTCCTTTTCTTCCATTTCTCACACTTTGGCATTCCTTTTCCCTTGAGTCTGAATACTGTTCCTGACTGAGTCCCGGCCGGAACTTTTATGTTTCAATTTTTCATCTAATGCCGGTACTATAATTTCATCTCCAAGTGCTGCTTGTTCAAAATGTGATTGAATTTCTATTTGTAAATCCTGACCTGCCCTCTTATACATTTTTATGTGGTCTCACACCTATGACTATGAATAGATCTCCGGTTCACCACCTCTTTTTGCCTGCTTCTCCCTGTCCTCTTAGAGTTATTACGGAATCATTGTCAACTCCGGCGGGAATATTTACAGAAAGAGTTACTGTCTTTTTCTTTTCTGTGCCCTTTCCATGACATACGTGGCAAGGATCATCGATAATTTTACCGCTACCTCTACACTGATCGCAGGTTGTCTGACTCTGCATAACGCCAAGGGGAGTCCCTATGTTGTACATTTACTACACCGCTTCCACCACACTTTGGACAAGTTCTGACGTTAGCGTCATTTTTCCGCACCGCTTCCGTGACAATGACTACTAATCCACATCCTTGGTTACCCTAATATCTTTTTTTAGTACCAAAAGCCGCTTCTTCAAAAATCTATTGCTATGTGCTGATGAATATCAGAGCCTCTGACCGGTCCGTTTCTTCTCCTTGAAGATGACGACGAAAACCCACCACTCGAAGAAATCGCCAAAAGTCTCGAAAATATCCTCAACCACCAACCGCTAAAACCCTCCGTGTTCCTCCGCGAATCCACTGTTAGATCAACACCGGCATGACCGAATTGATCATACTTTTGTTTTTCTCTCAGGATCACTCAATATACCATACGCTTCATTGATTTCCTTGAACTTTTCCTCTGCTTCTTTATCCCCTGAATTTCTATCCGGATGATATTTCATAGCCAACTTTCTAAAAAGCTCTTTTAATCTCATCATCTGAAGCTCCCTTGATAAACCAAGAACTTCGTACAATCTCTTTATCAGCCATTACTTACTTTCCTTATCATCTACCACTTCATAGTCCGCATCAACTACATTGTCTTTTTCCTTGAGAAGTTCCTGCTTGTCCATCAGTGGGATTATTTTGCAACATTCTCTCCTGTCTGAGCCTGTTGTGCAGCCTCATATAACTTAGTTGACATTGTATGGAATCTTTCTTCAGTCAGCTTTTCAACAGCAGACTTGATATCTTCCACAGCACCGTTCTCCAGTTTCTTTGAAAGTTCCTCTTCGCCTCGTAATATCCTTTTACTCAGCCTCACTCAACTTACCATCTAATTTCTAAGTTTTGCTCAGTATATATAGGGTTTCAGCCTGGTTTCTAATTTCAATCTCTTCTCTCTTTATCCTCTTCCGCAACTGTTCCGCTTCTTTAACCTTTGCATTTATTTCATCTTCTGAAAGGTTAGCTGGAAGAAGTAATGGTTATGTCTCTGTTCTTTTTCCTGTACCCTAGATCCTTTGCACCCTCATATCTCACAATACCGTTTGCATCAATGTCAAAAGTAACTTCAATCTGCGGTACCCTCTTGAGCAGCTGATTCCTGTTAGCTGAAATCTACCTAAAGTGATATTACCGGCAGCCATTTCTCTTTTCTCCCTGCATTACGTGAATATCTACTGCCGACTGATTATCTGCAGCTGTTGAAAAATACCTGACTCTTTTTGTAGGAATAGTCGTAGTTTTCTTCGATCAGTTTAGGCCACCCGCCCTAAAAGTTTCAATGGAAAGTGATAGAGGTGTTACATCAAGCAGCAATACATCATTAACTTCACCTGTTAGAACTCCAGCCTGAATTGATGCTCCTATTGCCACGCATTCATCAGGGTTAATTCCTTTAAATGGATCTTTTCCCGTAATCTTCTTCACTGCATCTTGAACAGCCGGAATTCTGTCGAACCTCCCACTAAAATTACCTTCCTCGATATCAGAATTGCTTTACACCGGCATCTGACATAGCCTTTTTCATCGGTTCAATTGTTCCTTCTACCAGTTTCGCGGTCAACTGATCGAATTTTTGCTCTTGTCAAATCCATATTCAAATGTAGAGGTCCGTTTTCATTGACAGTGATAAACGGTAAGTTAATGTTTGTACTCTGTGCACTAGAAAGCTCCTTTCTTTCGCTTTTTCGGCAGCCCTTTTAACCTCTGCATTGCCATAGTATCTTTTTCAAATCAATACCGTTCTCTCAGCAAAAGTTTCTGTCATAAAATTCATACGCATTATCGAAATCATCTCCACCTAATTTATTATTTCCCGAAGTTGCGAGCACCTCGAAAACGCTATCGCCAAGTTCCAGAATTGATACGTCAAATGTACCGCCGCCCAAGTCGTAAAACCAAAAATTTTATGGTGTCCTGACTCTTTGTCCAGCCCATAGGACAAAGCTGCAGCAGTAGGTTCATTTATAATTCTCTTAACATCTAAACCTGCTATCTTTCCTGCATCCTTTTTGTCGCCTGTTTCGACTATCTGTAAAATAAGCCGGCACTGTAATTACTGCTTCTGTAACTTTTTCTCCCAGATAGGCCTCTGCATCCGCTTTTCAATTTTCCGAGAATCATTGCGGAAATATCTTTGCGGAGTATAATCCTTTTCCATCAATTGATACGTTGTAATCCTCTCCCATATGTCTCTTTAATTGAAGCTATAGTTCTTTCAGGATTTGTAACTGCCTGTCTTTTTAGCAGTTTCCCCACTAGCCTTTCTCCATTTTTCGCAAATCCCACTACTGAAGGTGTTGTTCTGTTTCTCTGCATTGGTGATTACCATCGGTTCTCCACCTTCCAGTACTGCAACACATGAATTTGTTGTTCCCAAAATCAATTCCTATAATTTTCTTTGCCATTTTTCCAATCTCCTTTATATTTAAATTATTTTCTTTTTATTTTTGTTAACTTGCCACGCATGGTCTTGCTATGACAAGGAATCAACTGTCAATGAAACTATATTTTTAGTGTTCTACGCATCTATATCCGATCATTTTGCGACTTTCACCATCGCAGGTCTTATGACTTTTCCATTCAGAGAATATCCTTTTGAAGAACTCCTGAAACCTTTCCGCTTTCCACGAAATCTGTATCTTCCATCAAGACTGCATTGTGGATGTTCGGATCAAATTCCATATCTTCAGCTTCTATTTTCCGTAAGTCCATTGTCTAAGAGAACATCTTTTAAGCTGCTTCAAAATCATTTCCATTCCTTCTTTAAAGCTTTCACTTTTCATGATCTGCTTCCAGACCTCTTTCAAAATTGTCCAAAACATCTAACAGTTTTAGTATTAATCTTTTCATTGGCAAATGCGAAAGTCTCACCTTTCTGTTTTTCCACTCTTTTTCTTGTAATTTTGAAAAATCGCCATAAGTCTCATATATTTCGTATTCTCATCTTCACCGCCATTTTCCATGTCTGTATCGGCACTCTTTTTGATCACTGTCTAGATCTGCTTCCATCGCTATCGCCTTTTTCAAAAATTTTCTTGTTTTTCTTCATTTAATTTTCTCTTTTCATCCATTGCAATGGATTCTCTACAGGTTTCATCTATTACATCCTTGGAAGTTTCTTTAGTATTCTCATTTAAATTATCATTCTTCGTCTTTTTCTATCTCGATTGTTACCCTCCGTCAACTTATATAGGTTACTTATATTATTTGTTAAATACTCAATAACAGAAGTTATCTCATCGTATTTCATCCTCGTCGGTCCAATAACACCTAATTTGCTCAATATTCTTCCATCGACATGATATGTCGCCGTAATCAAACTGTAATCCTTCAGCTCATCGTAATTATTTTCCGTTCCAATGGTTATAATTGTTCCGTTTTCTCATCAGCAATAGGTTTTTAGCAACTTATCTTTCTTCTGAACCACTTCCATAAATGATTTAGCTTTACTGATATCGCTGTATTCAGGAATAGAAAAATATATTTGTTAAACCATCCATATAGATGCTGACATTTAACATATCTTTCAAAGTTTTCAAAAAGTTCGGCATGATGTTCTCTCGCCAACTTTGACATAACTCTCTACATCGCTTTCAAAAATGAACTGATTATATCCATTTTTCAAGGCTTGATCAACAGTCTTTTCCTCTGTAATTGTGTTAAGGATTTTTGACAGTAAATCCAACATTTCATCAGAATATCCAACATCGACTGACAGCGTTGTATTAGAAACTTTGCCTGACTCGACACTATCATTATGACCACTCTCATCATCCACCGGAAGAAGATTTACCGTTTTCAGCACATCTTCCTGTGTGTCCGGAGTTATTGCAAATGCGGTTAAATTCGTTATATTTGATAGTATTTTTGCCGCTTGCTGAATGGTTTTTTCCAATGCTTGAAAATTTTAACCAGTCCTCGGCGATGATTTCCTTCTGCTCTTCAGGTATTTTCAGATTTTCATTATATCATCGACGTATAATCGGTACGCCTTTTCAGATGGTACTCTCCTGCAGATGAGCGTGGATGAGTCAAAAACCCCATCTCCTCCAAATCAGCCATTTCTGTTCCTAATTGTTGCAGGACTGATTCCGAGATTATATTTTTGACAATGCTTTGAACCGACAGGCTCTGCTGTCGATATAAAATCACCAATAATAGCCTGTAATATTCTCAATTTTCTTTCACTTAATTCCATAGCAACTCTCCTCGTGTTAGCACTCATTGTAATCGAGTGCTAATTACTATTTTATTATACACGTTTTATTTAAAGAGTCAACACCTTTCGAAATAAAAATTATATGAATGTTTTGTCACAAATGAGTTTCATTGCATTCAACCAAGATGAATATGGTCCCGTTCATCCCAACATATCAGAGACATAAAAGAGCGACTGTGACTTTGCGGACATTCTCATTTTATCCTGCACTCTATCACATATCGCTCTTCTCTATATCTACTATCGACTATCGACAATTTCTTGTATACCTTATCAGCATTTTTCACTGCTTTACCTGTTTTCGATACATCATATTTCCTCGCTTGCATATTATATATCAAATTTTCATTCTTTTATTTTTCTATATGAAACTGCAGCTAGAATTCAGTCGCATCCTCATATTTCCGGCATGAATCTACCGTCATCAGTCCTAGGGAGTCACATTATTCTTTACTATTTTTCATCTATCATGGTAATTATCTGATTGCCATCTTTTTGACACTGTAAACTCAATATCTTTTAGCTATTTCATATCCTTTTTCGGAGCTTTAATTTCTTTTATCCTGTAGTTTTTCCTATTTCAAGACCCTAAAGGTTTTACCTTTTCCATCGCTTATCCATTCCTCTATTTTATTCTCTCTGGAATCCAGCAATTGAAGTTTTGCACCTTTCAGGTTAATTTTTCTCCAGTTTTTATCTGTTGAGACTTTAAATACTTTTACTGTAGTTGGCTGTTCTCTGCTCACTACATCATAATTAAAGTTCTTTTTGTTTCTTTCACTTCTGCCTCTATTTCATAGCACTTCTTTATCTAGTACATATCCCTTAGAACTTTCTATTTCTTCCAGCTTGTACAATCCGGGTTTTCCATTTCATATTTAGCTATTCCATCTCTATCAGTCACTAAATCTGCCATTCTTTCCATGAATTACTTGTGTTTTATTTCGCGTAAGATAGTTTATATTTAGCTCCCTTTGATAGTGCCGTATCCCTGAGGTTTAGATTGACCTGTTTCCTATCTATCTTTCTAAGAGTTATAGATATTGTCTGTGCTTTTCTATATCTGTTACATCTTTAGAGTTCGTCACCCTTCGTTTGTATTTCCAGGTTTTACCTGCTGAACAGATATCAATCCTTCAGTTCTTACAAAACCCTTTGGAGCCTTTGTTTCCTCGATGGTATATGTTCCTAGCAAGCCTACCGCTCTGCCATTTTCATCCTTAAATAACTTATCTCCACCTATCTTATATTTTTCATCCAATAAAAAGCCTATTTTACCATTAGGCATTTTTAGTTTTGAATATCCATGTTCTAAATGGCGTTTTTCCTCCAGTTTCCGATTCCTTATTAAAAGTATTGTTTATAATATTTAATTGTATATTCTGCCCCTTCTAAAGATAAACTTTATCTGCTCCCTGACGCGGCTCTTTTTTCTTCAACTGAAAGCCTCAACGGGTCAAATAACGGTTCATCAGCGACCTTAACATACTGCTGTATCATCGGCATTAACTGTTATCCGATATGTCTTTTTATCCAACTTATAACCCTTTTGAGCAGCTATATTTCCTTTATATAATATGTTCCTAAAAGTTATTTCATTTGAATCGCCACTTTCATTAGTTTCGAGCTGTACCAACCTATCTCTGAGTGATCTTTGAGTATACGCCGTATTGTGCTCTGCAACAGAGTAGTTTTCCGGACATAGATCTGTTAATTTTTGTTGCTCTTTTGTTATTTTCTTCAGTTTTAATTTCCCATCTTTTATCAACTTTGTACGCAAAGCCTCCCACTCGTTGCAGTTTCCAAGGAGGTTTCTCATTAAGATGATCTCTGTCTGCCGGGTGAATATCTGATTTATCCCTTGTTATTTTATCCGAGTTAACCACTCATGTCGTACGAACCGGAACCGTTTAGTACCTGTAAAGTGTACTGCCCATCTGCCGGGGTAGGTGCCCCAGATCTATACAATATCCATGGTAAGTTTTTCCGTCCGGCATCTTCACCGCAAATTCCGTTTTATTTGGTGCAAATGCGTGTTTTATCATTTTAATTTCACATTTACCCGTTATGGTTTTATCCTGTGCATGGACTATACACGGTAAATGGTAAAATGTACTAAACATTAAAAGCATTGCCATCACGTAGGAAAAATATTTTCCTCAACTTACTTTTTCTCTTTTCTTTTCAATCATATTTTTATCCTTTTCTCAAAATATTTTTTCTATACAATTACCATTTTTATTATGACATCACATACGCACACATCACCTATAGTATGTAACCTCTACACGCATATTTCATTCATTTTTAAATGCGATAATTTTACTTTTACGGAATATATCAGCTCAATGCAAAGATATTTTACTGCGTTTTTCTTTATCCCAATGTCTTCTTTCAACTTCGCGCAATCGCACTCTGGAGAACAACAAAATTTTTCGGCCACTCTCTTGTGATATGTCCCTTTTATAAATCTCTCTGAGAATCAGTCTCATTGTCTTATCATCTATTGAATCCAAATAACTTTCTATCTCTTCAACAGCTATCAACAATGTCTTGCCTTTCTCTCCCCAGTTCTAAAACAACATATCTAATTTTTCTTGTGTAAAGCTGTCCGTTAAAACACGTGCATAATCTCTTTTGGTATCATTGCAACTCGATTCTTTCTTCTTCAGCTCCATTTTGATAAAATATCATCTCTTATTTTTAATCTGCCAACGCTTCTCTGTAAAGATTCAATTTCAGAGTTGATAATGCCGTATCTGCATGTAAATCATTTTTATCCATATCACTATCCTCAAACACTCATTCCTTTTCTCAAAAATCACAAAATGCTTTTATAGATTCATTTGACCATATTTTATATCACTAATATGGAATCGTCGCAACATGGAATGCATATAAAGAGTAAAATTCGTAATCCGAAGATCAACAACAGTAATATGATGAATATTTTACATAAAATCGAATTGTCACATCTGATGACCCTTTATCTCTCTCAAAATATTGTTGATTTAAAATTAAAATATTTCTGAAACAAAATTCAGGCTGATATCTTATCAATAAATGCTCATTCATTTCCTTTTCAATCGAACACGGTCATCATGCTTTCCGCACTCGCCCGCATTCTCTGGAGAAATCAATTTTCGTATTTTCTTCAAATGTACTGAAGAAGTCATCAACACTGTAGAATATCTGTCTTGCTGCTTAAATCAACCTGTCACCAAACGACGAAACGCCCTCGATTCCTTCATCAGCTTTATGCTGAACTCGGACTTCTAAAAATTTTTCCCGAACGATATTGAGCTCGATATCATCCAACGAAATTACCTTCTTCACATCATCGTTTTCATTATCACTTCCTCATCGTTTAATTCGAAAGTGAACAGCTTAATTTTTGTCTCATTTACATATTGAAACATCGACATCATAAAACGCTGTTATATAAAATTGCGCAAAATAACACCTTTTCTAAATGGAACATTAAAGTGGTTTTATATCGCAGGAACAGAAAGAGTATCAAGCAAATGCAAAAATACAACATGTAATTATCCACGGTCAAAAATATTTTTGTTACGAACAACTTTTAACTCAATTCCTTTTACATGAAATTTCACCTGTTTTCTTCTCTTTCCTCAATAAATGTATGTAACAATCAGTTAAATATATTTTTCTTATTAATTATAAAATTATATTTTTATGTATAAATTTTCATTATTTCTGTAAATCATTTTCTAATTCTAACTTAATTAGAGATTAGAATCACATTATCGAATAAAAGTCAATTTAGAAATCAAATCTTGATTATCTATAAATTTTTCTTGACAACTATATTTTATTTATTGTATAGTGTATGCTATAAACCATTGTATGTGAGCGTAAAGGATGAAAGCTATGTTTAGCACGTTTTTAACTCAAACTTATCTTTAAATCTAAACAAAAATCTTCTGCAGCAGAAAAATCTGCTCCTTTTGAAATGCAAAAATCAAAAACAGATAAAAATGCATTTATCATCCTTTTACAGTCAATGCGGTATTTTTAGCGAGTTGTAAACATTTTAGTTCGTTTCACCACTTTCTGTAGAAGGAAAGTGGTTTTTATGATTGTATGACGTTTTTATTTGAAAGGAGATTTTATTTTATGGAAGCTATGCCAATGTAGGGATATTATCCATTCACCACCGGTCATCATGCGATCGCATTGGCGCTCATTACAAAAAGAAGTTATTTCTTCACTTATTACTAGGAATTTCGTTGGAACTTTCACCTATTCTTTCAGCAGCGGCAAAGGCCTCATGGGAGGACTTGATACAACATTAAACTTGATGGGACAAAATTGGCGACAACGCTACAATGATATTATTCCTATCTCTTCTCGGTGTTTTTGGTTGTATTGTTACTGCTGCAGGCGGGTCAGGCTTATGGAAACTGGGCTGCTACCAAGATAAAGAACAAGAGAATGGCACAGCTTATGACATCTCTTTTTAGGATTCATCATATTTGTCGATGACTATTCAACTGTTTGACAGTCGGTACCGTAATGCGTCCCGTTACTGATAAATACAGAATTTCAAAGGGCAAAGCTAGCATACTTGATAGATTCCACACGCTGCCCCATATGCATCATAGCACCCTATTTCTTCATGGGCTGCCGCTGTGGGTTCCACCTTGCAGCTGCAAAAATTTTCAAAAAGTGACTTTACTGGCATTTTGTGCAACAATACCCTTCAACCTCTATGCAATATTAACTATATTGATGGTTATCATTTTAGCATGTACCAACATCAGTTACGGTCCCTATGAGAAAAATTGAAAAGTATGCAGAATTGAATAATGAATTGGGGCCTTGACTATAAATGAAGAAACTGATGAAACCGAAGGCAAGGTTAAAGACCTTTTTAATTCTCATCATCGCTTTATATAGTATTCTCAATTCTGCAATGCTTTATACTGGAGGGCTCTTCTCCGGTAAGGCTGGGCGGAAATAATTTCAGCATTCGGTGAACAGTGAGGCACCAAAGTCATTGGCATTAGGAGGATTTGGTGCAATCGTAGTAACTTTTATTTTATATAGCCAAGAAAAATTTCTTTCATTCAAGGATTTTATGGGAAGTTTCATGTAAAGCTGTATCAAACGATGGTTCCCGCAATCACTAATTTTGTTCCGCCTGACTATATCCGGCGTTTGCCGTGATCTCGTTATCAACCGGTCAGTATATAGGCAATTTGCTGCAGCACAGCCATTTCACCCTGTAATATTTTCACCCTAATAGTATTTATTGTCGCTCACTTTTACTCATTTTCAATGGGAACAGCATGGAACTTTCGTATTTTAATTCTATTGTAATAATAATTTGCGAACCCATAATCGTGCAACTAACCCTTCAATTATGATAGTTACCTCTTTGCAGCTACGCTAGGTGGATCGGTATTTGGGGACCATTGTTCACCGACATCCGATACTACGATATTATCTTCTACCGGTGCAGACTGCAACCATATATCAGCACGTTTTCAACCTCAGATTCCATATGCTTTAACTGTTGCGGCAGCGTCTGGGTATGGGGTATTTTGTAAGCGCTTTTAATCTAAGTTCAGCGTTCACTACTATCGGAAGTGGCGTAATCACCGATTGTAATGATATACATATTTGATAAAATCTCTAAACGTAAAAATGCTTAATGCGATATTAAGCAAAGATAACGGCTAATCGGGGTCGTCGAACGATTCTTCTAAAGCGGTAACGTCTTGAACATATCAACGCTACCGTTTTTATATTACGTTGAAAGAAACCGCGTTAAGCGCGAGGTTAGTTATTTATCTTTTACCTATTTTTAATTTATCCAGCTTTTCGTTCTCATCAACGGGCCTTTTTCCAATTTCTTTACAAGTTTTTCTCTTTTCAACACTGATACCAGGCTGAAAAACTCGTTCAATGGAAACATCAACGATGTCCGTAGTATCCTTCCAGTATCTTATTGCCAATCCCGCAAGATATGCTGCTCCTAGAGATGTGGTTTCAACTGAAAATCCTCTGATAACCCTGTTATTCATAATATCCGCTTGAAACTGCATCACAAAATTGTTTTTCGCAGCACCTCCATCCACCTTCAACTCACTGATACCCCTTTTTAATGTCATCTGACATCGCATCAGCTAAATCTGTCTGAGTCATAGATTCCAAGGCAGCTCTCACAATATGATTTTTATTCGTAGCCTGGTAAGACCTGAATGCTTCCTCAGCATACTGATCCCAGTATGGAAACTCCCAAACCTACAAAAGCGGAACGAAAAATACCCCTCCTGTATCGTCTCACGGAATTTGCCATTGTCTCCGTTTCCTCTGCAGAATTTACTAATCCCATCTCATCTCGCAGCCATTGCACTGCTGCACCTGCAACAAACACGGAGCCTTCCAAAGCATAAAAAGATCTTATCTTCGATGCCCCACGCTATGGTCGTTATCAGTCCGTTTTCGCTAATAACTGGAATATTTCCAGTATTCATCAACATAAATCCGCCTGTACCATAAGTCATTTTGCAATCGCCTTTCTCCAAAACACGTCAAACCGAATAAAGACGCTTGTTGATCGCCCGCTGCACCGGCTATTGAATTTCCCGCTGAATAAATCCTTTTTCGTATATCCATATATCTCTGAGGAAGATTTTACCGATGGTAACATATTTAGCGGTACATCCAAAGTTCTAAAAATTTCATCATCCCACTTTAAAGTTTTAATATTGAACATCATGTTCTGAAGCGTTGCTGTAATCCGTTATATGAACCTTCCCACCTGTCATCTTCCAAATGAGCCAAGTTTCTATGGTTCCAAAGAGTAACTCTCGCTTCCGCTTCAGATCTCGCATCCGGCACGTATATCCAAAATCCACTTCAACTTGCTTCCTGAAAAATACGCATCAATAAACAATCCCGTCTTTTCCTTGATCATATCGTAATACTCTTTTTCGCTTTTAATTGATCCACAATACTGCGCTGTCCTTCTGCACCGCCACACTATAGCATTATATATCGGTTTCCCTGAGTTTTGTTCCAAACCACTGTGGTTTCCCTCTGATTGGTTATCCCTATTGCCGCAATATTTTTCATATGTGCAATCCACTTATACATTGCCTCCTGAGCCAATCCCACCTGTATGGGACCAAATTTCCATAGGGTCATGCTCTCACCCATCCGTTTTCAGGATAAATTTGTGTGATTTCCTTTTGTGCAACGCTTATAGCCTCCTACCCTGCCTGTTGTAAAGCTATACATCTTGAACTAGTGGTTCCCTGGTCAAATGCCATAATATAGTTTTTCATTTAAATCATCCTTTCAATTTGCAGGTAGTATGCCTCAATACTTCTGACAAATATCTCTGCTTTTTGTATCTCATCATCGTTGGCGATCTCTAAATCAAACAAATTCACACATTATATCATTGGACTTCAAAAATCCGTTTTTCTGTTGAAAAATAGCCTTTTCACTGCAATCTAAAATACAATCCTCTGCTTCCTTCTTTTATGTAGTCGAGCTTATCAGAAACTTCTCTGAAGGATCTCCTCAAATTTTAAATTCCCTTAAATCACTCCCCTTTCATTCTCAGGGCAGTAAAAATGAAAATCCCCATCTCTTCCTCTTCAGAATTTTCTTTTACTCCATCGAGCCACATATCAAAAATCTTTCCAAATCTAAATTGGAGTATACCATAATCGGAATACACCTTGGGACCTTTCCCAACGCTTATTTAAAATATAACTGATGCTCTATTCCAATACCTAGATACCCTCATATTTCCAGTATTTAATATTATGTCCTGATTCCTTACCTATCTTTGAAAATGAAATTTCGTAATGGTCATAACCTGCATCAGTGAGTTCATTCACTGCTAAATCGTAAAATTTTTCGCAATTTTTCATCGTCTGCCGTGATAAACTACCCATTTTAAAATTCTCTGTAAAAATTTGGTTCCTTCTTCATTTTCCAGGCTATACGCTGATATGTGATCAACTCCCAATGAAATTGCCTTTATCAATGTTCTGTGCCAAAGATTCACTGATCCGGTAAATCGACCAAATCCACACTCAAATTTTCTATTCCTACCTCGACACAGACTTATCTTATCAATTGCCATCTTTCGTTATGCAACCGTCCTAACATTCTCAATTCATCATCATCTAAAAAGAGTGAACTCCTATGCTAATTCTATTTATTCCGCATTTTTATACGATACAATTTTTCTCAGCCGAGAATTCGGATTGGTTTTATGGTTATTTTTCCACATCTTCATGCACATCGTAATGCAGTTTTATAACAATTTTTCAATATATTCTTCATCAACTACAGCAGGTGTTCCTCCACCTATAAAAAGTTGTATCCACGACGTATTTGTCTCTTAAATACTCCCCTGTTGTCAATTTCTTTTTAAGTAGATTATCGAAATAATCTTTTACTGAGTGCAGTTTCTCCGACAATGTCATCATTTTCCCCAGCTTGAAATAATATCGTTATTTTCCTTCATGACAAAAAGAAAAAGAAAGCCACACAATTGCACTTTTCTCTCCACAAAACGGTATGTGTATGTACAACCCTAAAGTTTTTCATTTCGCTATCCTGCATTTCATCCAGAAATTAAACCACGCCTATCATATCTTCGTTGCATTTTGCTGTATTCCAGAGAAAAACTATCTGTACCATTGATCTGCGAAATTAAATTTTCAACTTTTTAAGATTATAATCGCACCACCTATAGCTATTCCATATATGAAAAAGTACAAAATAATTTCCCAATTCATGTCTTAAAAATATATTCGCAATTTCGTAATTGAAAGTTGAGAAACGTCGTAAATCCACCCAATCCTCCGAACCTAAAAGTATCAACAGAGTATTATCCATATTTACTTTTATAAAAATTGCCATAATCCATGTTCCTAATATATTTATGGTCCATGTCCAGTAAGGAAGATACGCGTCCTTGTAATACAGTGGTTAGTTATATAAGCAATCTGATTAGGAGTCCATATCCACCTCAATTCCCACCATAATCAAGTTTTGAGATCATTTTCATCACCTCCAAACTTCTCATAAAAATAATCTGTCACATATATTCCAAACTGCACCTGTAAATCCCGAAACCGAACCACACAAAGCTAGTATGCGACAGCTTTTACTACCTCATATGCCAGGGCAAATTTTATAACTCCACTGAAAAGTGGCAAAACGAGGTAAAAGCACCTATAAACCCCATCGACAACCCAACTACTATTCTATGGTTATGATGCCACATCTTTCCTAAAAATTATATACTGTTGCCAACAAAACATCCTATTGAGTTTTATTACAAATGTCCCAAAAAGGGAAGCTCCACTCATTTAAAGAGTGCTGAGAAAATACTCCTCGTCATAGCTCCTAAAAGCTCGCATGTGGCAACATATGTAAATCAACACATACTCATTTTTCAAATCCATGCTGCTCAAACATACCCTTGCTGTCAGTGGTTTCCAGATTTTGATACCCTGTCCTTCTATTTTTCTTCATCTGATCTATAACGATTTGAGCTATCTATAACTGTATCGATTACATCGTCAAACTTTATGCAACTCTGCTCTTCGTCATATCTGTTCAAATATATATCCTTATTTTTATCATTTTGTATCACGTTTGATATTTACTGTTGTGCGTTTTTCATCTTCCTCTCTCATCTTTTTCAAATTCCTTTTTCATATTGCTATACCTTTTCAGTATCGTTAACACATCCAGAAAATTTAGTTTTCTTAAACCTTTTGTTTTTCTCTTCTCTCATCTTTCTCTTTTCTAATTTCATTTATGCACAATCTATTTTTCACATTCTTCTTTTATAAAATCGTAAATCCATCACTTATTTTCATCGTACTTTTTAAAACCGCTGTAAATGCCTCTCACGGTACTTCTACTCTACCGAATTGTCTCATTCTCTTCTTTCCTTCCTTTTGTTTTTCCAGCAACTTCTTTTTTACGTGAAATATCTCCCCATAGCACTTTGCTATAACATCTTTCTGTATCTCTAGCTGTGGCTCTGGCAAATTACTTGTCCCATTGAAGCCTGAATCGGCACCCTCAAACTGATGCATAGGAATTACCTCTTTTTAATTTTTTACACACAAATTTCCCTCTTTGATATGCCTTTGACTCATGTACGATCATAGAAAAATGCATCTACCAACTCTTTATTGAGTAAAATATCCATCTTGACTAACTTAGATGGTTCGTATCTCACAAATTCATAGTCCAAAGAACTGTAGCCTCTGGTTTTAGACTTAAAGCATCATCATATATGACTTCATTTAAAGGCATTTCGTAGTGTAGCCGCACCCTATCTTCTGTTATGTACTCCATATGCAACAGTTTACCTCTTCTATCTGGCATATTTCCATAATATTCTCTATATTCTTTAGGTATCATTATATCTGCTTTTACTATGGGCTCTTCCAGATGTTTTTATTGTTGTTAAATCCGGCAAATTACTCGGATTTTGAACCATCATTTCACTTCCATCCACTCCTATCACTTTGTAAATTACACTTGGTGAAGTTGTGATTACCGCTAGATTGAACTCTTTCAAGCCTCTCCACTATGATTTTCACATGCAATAATCCCAAAACCGCATCTAAATCCAAATCCCAGTGCCTTTGAGGTTTCTGGTTCAGTTAAACGCTGCATCGTTAACTTGAAGTTTTTCCAATGCATCTTTTACATTTTCTTATTTTCTCCCTCTGCCGGATATATTCCGCAATATACCATAGACTGTGCCTTTTTATAGCCCGGTAACGGTTCATCAGCAGGATCTTCATCCAACGTTATCGTATCTCCAACTCTTGCATCTCTAACTTGTTTTATACTCGCTAAAATATATCCCTACCTCTCCTGCTTTCAATTCTTTTTCATAACCGGTCTCGGAGACAGGATTCCAACTTCTGTAACTTCATACTTGGTCTTTAGAATTCATCAATCTGATTATTTCTCCAGGTTTTACTCTACCGTCAAAACTCTTGCATATATTATTACTCCTTTATAGTTGTCGTAGTATGAATCAAATATTAGTGCTTTTAACTTTCCGTTGACGTCTCCCTTCGGTGCCGGTACATTTTTCACTATGCTTTCCAATAAATCTCAATTCCCACTCCCTCTTAGCCGAAACCAGAGGTGCATCCATCGCTTCAATTCCTATAACATCTTCTATTTCTTCTTTTACTTCATCACACCTTGCGCTTGGTAAATCAATTTTATTCAAGCAAGGAAGAATTTCAAATCCTCGTCAAGTGCCAAATAAACGTTTGCAAGGGTTTGCGCCTCTACACCCTGTGTGGCATCAACTACCAAAATAGCTCTTCACATGCTGCCAGAGATCTGACACCCTCATAAGTAAAATCCACATGTCCCGGCGTGTCTATCAAGTTAAATATGTACTCATTTCCATCTTTTGCATTATAAAATTAACCTGCTGGTTTGCAATTTTATCGTTATTCCCTCTCGCTCCAACTCCATATTGTCTCAAAATTGATCCTTCATTTCGCGCTTTTGAAACGCTGCTGGTTTTTCCAATATTCTATCTGCAAGTGTTGATTTTCCATGATCTATATGTGCTATAATACTAAAATTTCTTATTTTTATCTTGGTATGAATTCATTCTTTCCTCTCTTTCATAAATGTATTTTAAATCAAATTGCTTTTTCATATCACATTTTATTCCGCGATGTTCTCATTTTACCGTGCTGAATTTCTGTTAAACATCATAATTTTTATCAAAAATATCTTATCATATTCTACATTAAAATTTTCGTAAAATTCAACAAAACACCTTAAAATACTTGATTTATAGTAAAGTTTAATATATACTGTTATGTGCGAATTTGTGTTATTAAAATGAAAGTGGGGTAAAAATGGCAAATATTAAATCCGCAAAGAATTAGTGTAATCGACAGAAAAACAGCTAGAAACAAGCGTGTGAAAAATCATGTAAAAAGAAGCTGTAAAGGCTTTTGAAATCGCATTAGCCGAAGGTGATGTTAAGGTGCTGAGGAAAAGCTTTCCATAGCAGAAAAGAAACTTTATGCAGGCTGCTGCAAAGGGAACATTTCACAAGAAGACTCGCCTCAAGAAAAGTTTCAAGATTGCAACTAAACTTAATAAAGCAAAAATAAATCTCATCCGTCCCCACCAGTGTATAAGTTAAATACACATGAGATTAAACCGGTTCTTGTCTCAGGCCGGTTTTTATTTAAAGAAAAACCCTGAGTTTAACCCTGGGGATAATTCTTTATTAAAAATGAACTTTTCTTTCTCTTCGTAACATAGCTCAAATGTCTAACTTCTCTTCTTCGTCCAATCCACTGCCCTCTGTCTTGTACTAAATTTCCAATGATAACATCGGCAGCCAATAATAAGAGTAAGATATAAAATGATAAATAGGAGTATATTGTTTTAATTTAAAATCTCCGGTCAATAGCACGAAAAACACAGCACTTACTCCACAAGTTACAACAGTTTTAAAGACAGTCCTTTGCGTATCTTTAAAAATTATAAATCCCACATCTGTAGTTTTAAAAACAGTATTGTATAAACCACATCCAACAAGCATAAACAATTCTACACAATATTGCTCCAAGTTCGCCCTCATAAAAACATCTGAACAATGATTGACACATTTAAAATCAGAATAACCAGTTCAAAGCCTGTGCTTTGTGCTTTTCTCGAATATCAAGCGTTCATCTTTTACGTAATCGTTTCTCATGGCTATACCTCCCAAAATAACTCATCTCAAAGTCTTGTTTAAGGTTTTACAAATTACAAACACAAATTTAATGTAGGGATTGTAGTTACCGGATTCTATTAAACTAATCGTCTGCCTTGTGACTCCTATTGCATTTGCAAGATCTGCCTGTTTCATATTGCATTCAATCCTAGCGATTTTCATCTTTATATTCTTCACTGTAATCCCCCTCACTTATAAATATATATTATATTTTACTTTTTGTCAATTATATGTTGCATTAAAATGGCGAACCGATGATACATTTTTACTTTTATGTCCTTTTCTCTTATAAAAATTTAAAACTACTTAATTAAAATGCATTAAAATAGCTGAATAAACCAAACATCTATTCGCTATAAATCACTATATATTCTCCTGTCTCTTAATTTTTCTCTGATAGTGGTTCTGATAAAATCTTCTGTCCTTATCTGAACTTTTTAATCCTTTTGCAATAGCTCAACTGTATGGCTGACGCCGGGCTTTGATATGCACATATGTCTCAGCTAAATCTATGGAACTCTCCACATCTTTATCTTTTTGAATGACATGAATTGCTTTTAAATAATCTCCTCTGACATGTGAAGTTTCATTTCGGTCTCTCGCTTTCAGACAATCGACCAGCCCTCAGCCTGCTTTGCGGATTTTGACAAAACGCTGATAAAGTCCATCCTGCCTGATTAGCCGTTGGTGCGTGCCTTTTCTGTACGACACGACCACCGTCAATCACGAGAATCTGATCAGCGTTTCTCAATCGTTGCCAACCGATGAGCTATTACTAATCACGGTCTTTCCAACTGTCAGTCTCTGTCAATGCCTCCTGTATCAGATGTCTCATTTTCAGGATCAAGGCTAGCAGTGGCCTCATCAAGTATGATGATAGGGCATTTCTTCAAAAATGGCGCGAGCGATGGAAATGCGCTGTTTTTCTCCGCCGGAAAGTGTGGAGCCTCCCTCACCGATTACGGTATCATACCCTTCTGGAAAGAGCCATGATAAAGTCGTGACAACATGCCTGCTTTTGCAGCACGGATCATCTCTTTCCTCAGATGCCTGCTCTGTTCCCAAAGCAGATATTTGCCCTGACGGTGTCGTGAAACAGGTAAACGTTCTGGAACACCATGGAAATATTCGACAACAGACTGTCACAGGTAAATTCCTTGAGATTATGTCCACCGAGAGTAATCCGTCCTCCGCTCACATCATAGAAGCGCGCCATAAGCCTGCAAAGCGTTGTCTTTCCGCTACCGGACGGTCCTACAATTGCTGTTGTCGTTCCTTCTCTGACTGTAGAAGCTCATATCTTCAATTACATTCCTTTTTCATTCCCCTTGTCGTAAGAAAATTTGCACCTGCTCAAAATGAATATCATATCCCGAAAGTGAAAATATCCTTTCCATCATCATCAATATAGTTGTCGGGAGACAGTGCTTCTATCTGATCCATGGCATTATTGATAACGGAAAGGATATGTGCGCTGTCTGCAATCGGCTCAAGCGAATTAAAGAGCATCAGTGATAGCAGAGAGAATACCAAAAACCATTGGCAGGGAAAGATTACCGGAGAGTCCGGCTCCCATAACAGAAATAATCATAACGATACTAGCGGCCTTTAACGCAAGCAGGTGTAGAGCAGTTAAATGGGATAAAGCCCCTTTCGATTCTCAGAGCAATCTTCTCGCTTTCTAGGCAAGCCTTTCGAAATGCGGAAAAAGATGCTCCTCCATACCAAACGATTTCACAACGTGCAATCCACTGGGTATATTCGACGAGCCGCTCTTGTCAGCTTTTTCGTTCACTTCGATCTGGACAAGTGTATTTCTTTTGCTGTACTTTGAAATGAGAGATAAACAGAGAAAGGACAGCAGGACGCCCTACCAGACAAAAGCAATGCGCCAAAGGGATGTATGATCAGAACCAGGATGAAAAATACAAAAAGCTCAAATATCCTCCGACAAAGGTATCTATCATCCGCATTCCCATATTTTCCAGAGTATAAAGTCCTGTGGTAATGGAATTGAGTATAGTGCCTGTATCTTTCTCCTGAAAATACCCCAGAGAAACCCTCTTCAATGCTGTCCCTATCGCCAATCGATCTCTTGCAACCAGCTCATAGCTGATGGTTTCCTGAAATCTCGCTTTCATATAGTCGAGCAGAAACCTAGTAGAATCGTGATAAAAATCACACCCAGACTCTGCAACCAAAGGTCTGATTGGAACACGGCAATCTTCGTCTCGCCACTGCACAACCTTTCCAATGATATAACCCGCATATACAATCGGGACTGGCGAGACAATCCAGAAAGAAATGAGCTATGTAGAGACCTTTTTCTGAAATCCCACACCAACGAATGATTCGCCTTATCGTTCTAAACATTGACCTTATCATCCTTTCCTTTGCAGTGTCCATCCTTTTGATTCAATGTGTGCACTCCACATTTTCTCGTAGAGCGGTGAAGCTTTTCAAAAGTTTCCTCATGGGTACCCTGCCTCTACCCTGCCCCTCATTTAAAAACAACGATCTTTATCTGCATCTTTTCACCGTAGAGCAGCCGGTGCGCAATGACAAGAAGGGTCTTTCCTTTTGTGAGTTCCGAAATTGACTGTTGAATTAATGCTCATTTTTCCGGATCGGTAAAAGCGGTGGCCTCATCCAAAATAACAATCGGTGCGTTTTTCAGCATAATACGCGCAATGGCTATGCGTTGCTTTTCTCCGCCGGAAAGTTTTTTCCCCGCTTCACCCGCAGATGTATCGTATCCGTCCGGCAGCTTTGAAATAAACTCATCGCAGCGAGCTTTCTTTGCGGCGCTATCACCTCTTCATCCGTTGCTGAAGGGTTACAATGCGGATGTTCTCTTTAATGGAAGCCTGAAACAGAAAATTATCACTGCGTAACAAAAGCTCACCAGTTCTGATAGCTGATGCAATGGGAATGTTTCGTATGTTCACTCCTCCTATTTCGATGCTTCCGTCACAAACATCCCAAAACCTCGCAATCAGCCTAGCCAAGGTGGATTTTCCCCCTCCGCTTGGGCCGACCAGAGCGGTATAGCTCCCCTCGGGAAGTGTGAGATCAATTCCGTGTAGGATTTCTCCACTCTTTTACTGAGTAGGAAAAAGTGGACATTTTTCAGTGCGACATCCCTGCCCTCTGAGTATCTGCTTCAGATTCCGGTTCAGACAATCTTGTCATGTTTAAGAAAAGCTTCTGTCTGATCTACAGTATATTTCATCTGCCGTATACTATTTGCGAAAATTTCCAGTTTTGCAAAGCTCACAACCATAGACAGGGCTAACATAACAGCAAGCGTCATCTCCGATACCGAAAGGCTGCCACGGGAAACCAGATAGAGCTGACAGGGAACAACACCAAGAAGTGTGGCTGGCATGAAGGCAAACGCGAGTTTCATTGTCACCCAGGTGTTCCTCATCCAATCGATTACAAATTCTTTGTATTCCAGGACAGTGTCAGCGTATTTTTATAACTGCTACCCTGCCTTTCCCAAAGGCCTGATTACCTCAATCCCCTCAATGTATTCAACAATTACACTGTTCAAACGCGCATTGGATTCCATATACTTTTCATGCTCTTTCCACTGATTGCAAAGGTAATCAGCATGAATACAAAACAATTGCAAGAGATAGCAGAGAACCAAAGCGCAACTCTGAAATCAAGGAAGAACAACGCAATCAGACTGACTGACTGGAAGTACAAGATGTCCACTGCCCTCCGGAATCATGTGAGCTAAAGGCAGCTCAATCTCCTCTATTCTGTCTACAATCACATTTTTAATCTCCCCGATTGAGTGCTGCCTGCACATCTCCAAGAGAAGCTTTCAAAAAGCCTCTGCAATTTTTAAGCCGTCAAGCCCTCCAAAACATAGTATGCAACATGATGTGAAAGCCTGTTGAAAATCCAAAACAAACTACTTTGACTAGTAGGATATAGCACCAATTACTCCCCAAAAAGATAATGACTGAGTTTTCAAAGCGACCCAGCCAAGTATGCCTCAACCATCTCGATAAACACAGTAAAAAGGGAATATAGTCCGCTCACAATGCTGACAATCGATGAGGATAACTGAAAGCCACATCCTATGCTCTCTTCCATCTGCGTAAGACAGCAGTACTCTAAACCAGTTTTTCTCTTTTCTCTCTTCTTCTGCACTCTGCATCCCTCCCTTTGCACAGACGGGACTTTGCTCATCTAATTGAATCACACTGTGACAGACCATAGTTCAGGAATTCATAATCATGTGTAATCACCAGAAACGATATATCCCTCATAGGGACAGCTTTCTGAATGATCTCACCTGTCTGCATCATGTGCGTATAGTCTAGTCCGCTTGTCGGCTCGTCGAATATCATCACCTTTTTCCCCGACAGCACTGCCTGGCATACTGCCAGCCGTTGACGCTGACCTCCCCTGACAGGACGGCAGGATGCACCTCTTATAGGAAAGCAGATCAAATCCTTGCACGAAGTTTGATCAATCATTTTCTTTTCGATGCTTCCGGTGCCGCAAGCTCACATTCGTTCACAACACTGTCTCTGCAAATAACTGATGGTTTACATCCTGCATAACCATGGCACAGAGCCTCTGTCTTTGTCTTCGCGTCAGACTTTTTCCCTGTATGGCTGACTGTACCGGATTGCTCCTTTCAAGCAATCCCGCAGATTATCTTTGCACAGAGTTGTTTTTCCTGCTCCATTCTTTTCCCACAATTCCAATTACATCTCCTGCAGATAGCCCCTAAGCTGATTTCCTGTTTCTTGTAACGGGCTGTAAATGCCCTTTCGATACAAAAGTTCCCCCTTTATGGTTGTACATTCAGGAATTGTGATTCGCGTTCTTTTTAAGGTGCGAAGTCCCATCGAAATCCGTTCTCTTTCAGAAGTGCACGAAACTGTGCTGCACTAAATTCCTGCATAATCCGGCCACCTGAGATATACGACTCTGATCTGCATACAGATCTGAAGATAATTCAGCCGATGCTCCAGCAATAATCACAGTCTTTCCCCTGCGACTTAATATAATGAAAGCAGTCCCTTTCAGATCGCTCAGCGGACATGTTGTCCAGATTGGATGATGGTTCGTCGAGTACATAAATTTCCGGCTCCACAGCATATGCCGAAGCAAATGCGATAATCTGCTTTTTCTCCACCTGAGAGTTTGAAAATGTTCCGACCAAGCAGATTTTCAATTCTCAAGCTCATTCGCTGTTGTCACAATCCTCTGTCCGAATTTTATCTGGCTGAACTCCACGGTTTTCCAGTCCGAACGCAATCTCAGCAGAAGAATCTGTATAAAAATTGCGATTTAGGGTTTTTGGAATACACTACCGATCTTTTTCCGCCAGTTTATACATACTCGTCTCAGCTACCGATCTCTCCTTGAATACATACACCTCCGTCAAGCTGCCCACTGGAATAGAAATGAGGAATCAGCCCATTGATAAGTTGCGTTAAAGTCGTCTTTACCACTGCCACTTTCTCCGGCAAGGAGGACGCATTCACCAGTAGGTATCTTCAAGTTTGATTTCCCTGTCAAAATCGCATATTCATCTACTCTATAATTCACATCAATAAAACTCAATCATTTTACCCTTTCACAAATATCAAGATAAGATACAACTCCTATGGCAGTAAACAGCATGCAGAAAATATCTGTCACAGCTGAAACCGATTTCTACTGCACTAGGTCTTTTTCTTTTTCGGACTGTCAACCCCTGACTATTGCCGCCACAGAGAGTTCTTCTGCGGTTTTTGTCGCAGAAAAGCATGATTGGCACCAGATAACACTCTATTTTCTCCCCACTGGAATCCTCTGGAGCTTCATTGCATCTATAATGATGAAGCTCTTCTGAAATAGCTGGAAAGTAACGAACCGTGACAGCCATGGCAGTAATGAGATTTTTGAGGGCAGATGCATTTTTGCGCATGGCGGCAACAAACTCAGGGACGCTGCACTTCTTTGACTAGCAATGCCCCCTGTCAAAAGACAGGGGCAGCATCCATCTTGTCATATTCACAAATACGGAAAACACAGCAGTAAAAGCTATAGGCGTAATACAGGAAGCACAAAGGTTTGCAAACAATATAACAGCAACAGGAAATACTACTCCGCCTGTCGCAATTTTTAGGGACAGCCATACATAGATCAGAACTGCGATAATTACCCCAGTCAAAGCATTTCCCTTGCATGTTCGGTTCTTTTCCAGGAACATCCCGATGTTGGCAAGAAGGAGAATGAAAAGACCGGCACGAGGGATCAGCTTCCTATAGTGCATTTAGACGATACCAGCTTTCTCAAAATGTTTTTTTGAATATCCCTCTGGCAATCAGTGCACCCAGTAATCCGCCGACAATCGGGTGAAACCAACAAAAAGAATCAACATAGGGTGAGTGATATAGGAAGAAATTGCCGCAACATATTTCCGGCTCATAGTCTCGCTAATCTGTGCCAGAAAAGCTCTCACGATACACAAATAAAAGCAAGCGGCGATCCTGCCATACCGTAGCTAAACAAGATGAAAGCGACCACAAGATTACTGAATTTGAGATTATATTTTCGTTATATACCTATAGGCTTCTGAAACAACACAGGCAATCAACATCGTGATCAGAATGAGGACAGTAAACTGCCCTGTAACAAAATACAAAAAAAGCAGTGATTAAGACCCATGATTAAGACTAGCTCCCAGGCTTAGGAACTTTTACCGCCATCAACAAAAATGGGAATGCGGTGAGGATTGCCACGGTTCCGGCAAGCAAAAATCCAGAGTACAGGGAATGAATCCCCTGTCATCATTGCCACAAAAATTCAGTACAAAGTAGATTGCAGAATAGATACCGATTGCGATTACATCTTTTCCTGTCAGTTTTCGATTTTTGATTCATCATTTCTTTAGCCTCCTATATGTTAATCAAATTATCTGCCAGACTTTGTTCGAGTACTTGCGGTAGTCCAAAGGCGTAGTACCGATGATTTGCCGAAATGCGGCAGCGAAATTTTCCTGTAGTCTCATATCCTACAAAAGTGCGCAATCTCAGATACGCTCATGTCAGGATTTTTTTATCAGCAGAGAAGCCGCAGTATTCATACGGTACCGCTTTTAAAGTAAGAATAGATGGAATCCCCATACATCTCCTTAAAAGCTGATTTTGAGTTCTGTCTGTGAGATGTCATATTCTTCAGATAATTCCCTAATCGTAAAAGTGCACGGATAGATTTTCTGTAATCTGCTGTATGAATCTCCCGAAGCTTATCGGCATGAGCTGAGAAAAAGCGAAATCTCTTTTCGGTTTCCTTCCCGTATCTCCACAGCATTAAGATACAGTAGCAGTTCAAGAATTTTAAGCCGGTAGTAATCCGACCGAGATTTGCAGGCGGATGATAGAGACATGCCATAATCCCTTCTACCGCCGTGTCATTTTTAGAATATATGGCTCACCTTCTTTGCAGAACTTGTCCCTCAATCGATGAATATCAACAGAGAACTCCGGAACAAACGCAGCAATTCCCTGCGGCGCAAGATCGATCATAAATACTGATTCCGTGAAAATGATTAAGCGGCATGACCACATGTCCGCTATGATGCCTGCGATCATCAATCCGAAGCTGCTTTTTCCTGAAGGACACTGTAAACGCCTTTCGAAGTCTCCAACTCAATCCGTCCCTCCTTGCAATGGTCAAAACAGACAACATCTGCATCTTCCTCCAAAAGAAAGCCTGAATTACATTGCTGCATGTGCATATCAGAAATATTGATATAGACTCCTGCAAATGGCGTATACATCGTCATGAGACCCTCTCCGGTATCGTCTTTAACCTCGAGAATGGCGTGACTCTCATCTCGTGCCAGAACCTTTACGTTATCGCCCAATTCCATGGTTAAGCTCATTTCAGCACCTCCAGTAATAAAGTTAGTAAGGTCTAATCTCATGTATACTACTTCCTTTTTAGAATAAAAATCAAAGTCCATTTAGACATTTTAGTTCTATTTTGGTTGTGCTATCAAAACAGGGGTTCCCATAGATAATAGCTTCTATATTTCTCCTGAGGGATGATATCATCCCCGTACAAATGTGCTATGTACGAATCTGTTGCAAAGTTCTAAAATAAAAAGTGATGTTACAGAGTAGAATTACCCATCCTGTAACATCGCTATAAATCACCATATATTTTCCTGTCTCTTAATTTTTCTGGTAGTGGTTCTGACAAAATCTTCTGTCCTTATCTGAACTTTTTAATCCTTTTTGTAAATTGCTAGCTTCTCGTTGACTGTATCAATCCATTCTTTGAATAAATTATATGTTTCTTCTTGAGATATTACACCCTTTTCTTCCGCTAAAGCTTCTCTGTCAGGCTGTATCTGTACAGCTACATAGTACTCTTTCGCCCTTCTCCTCCTTCAATCCGTATACCATTGAATCTGCTACGAACTTATTTTTCTTTTATCAATGCTTCTATTTCTTCCGGATATATGTTTTTACCGGTTTTTGGTTACAATAACATTTTTTGTCTACCTGTTATATACAGCCAACCTTCTTTGTCCAAAAGCCCAAATCTCCACTATAAAACCATCCGTCTTTGATTGCTTTGGCAGTCTCTTCAGGCATATTGTAATATCCGAGCATCACATTGGGACCCCTTTATCAAGATCTCTCCTATTCCATCTTCATCCGGATTGTGGATTTTAATTTTACGCCGAGAATAGCCGGTCCACAGGACCCTGCCTTGTTATACAGTCTCTCAAAATCCGGAACACCTGCCACCAATGGAGAAGTCTCCGTCAATCCATATCCCTGTGTTACGCTGAAGCCGAGATCTATAAATCCTCTGAGGACTGTCGGGTTTATTGCTGCCGCACCGCTTATAACTCTGCTGAAATTCCCTCCGAAATTTTTCCCTAACAGACTTAAAAAAATATTCTTTCTTCGGTCGATTCTAATGCCATCAAGGTCTTATAATTTTTACTGCTCTCTGCAGCATTTTATCTTTTCCACTTTTTCAGCCGCCTTCCAAATCTTGTTGTACAAAAGACTCTATTATCAAAGGTACACCTACGATGAAGCTTGCTTTTGCTTCCTGCATATTCTTGAGAACATATTTAAGTCCTTCATAAAATGCTACAGTACCTCCCTGAAAAAGTGACTAAGTTTCCTATTACAGATTCAAAAGGTATGATGAATCAGCAGAACTGGAAAGTGTAACTTCCCGGGTTTATCATGTATATTTGACTGGTAGCTCTAACCACATGACACACGTTTGTATTGACAGCATAACTCCTTTCGGTGTTCCTGTCGTACCCTGATGTGAATAACAACAACGCCATCTCATCCAAATCTATTTTCTTTTCTAAATATGTTTTATCCCCATTTTTCCAACAGAGTGCTCCCCTGCTTCACCAGATTTAAAATGTGATTCTCTGTTGAAATCCTCCTCAACTTCATATGCATTCATGGGAATCATGTGTTTTCACGTTTATATCCACCAAATTTTTAGCATAATTTTCAGTATAAAAAAACACAACTGCACTGAGCGGTATCGATTAAATTTTTCTATTTCACCCTTTTTTTAACTCTCTGTCCAACGGCACTGCAACTCAACACCTCCGACAACAGCTAAACTATGCAACGATCCACTGGTAACAATTATTACCTAAAATGGCGATTTTTCCCCTTGTAACCCCATTTCTAACAATTTTGTACCTAATGCATCAACGTCTTTTTAACTGCATATAAGTCACGGGGACATATTCTCCGCCTCTTTTTGTTTCTTTGACTAGGGTATGCTGGCGAATCTGAAAAATTTCTGCACTTTGTGTCAGTAGTTCCTTTATGCTGCTCAAATTTCTAACTTCATGTAATCTACTTTCGATACTCATATATTTCTCCTATCGTCGAGTTTGTAATATATGTTACATTTGTGTATAATAGTCGTAATCATATATCTACTACCCTTTATATGATACCATAAAAATAGAATAGAAAGGAGTAATTATTTTGAGTACTCATATTGCAGCACAAAGAGAGAAATAGCCAGTCGTGTTCTCATGCCCGTGATCCGCTGAGAGCTAAATATATAGCTGAAAAATTCTTAGATTCGCCAAAACAATACAGCCAGGTTAGAAACATGCTGGGATTTACCGGCACATATAAAGGTGTTCCTGTTTCCATTCAGGGTTCAGGAATGGGCATGCCGTCTATGGGAATTTATTCTTGGGAGCTTTTCAAGGAGTATGACGTCGAACAGGTGATTCGTATCGGAACTGCAGGTGCTTTTCAGAATGATATTTCCTTTGGCGATATAATTTTGAGCATTGCCGCTTCTACAGATTCAAATTTTCACAGAGCTTTTGATCTTCCACCTTCGTACGCACCAAGTGCGAGTTGGGAATTATTGAAAAAGCAGCGACTGTTGGCGATGAACTAAAACTGAACTATAGAGCAGGTCAACACTCTATCGGTTGATGCATTTTACGATACAACCGATGGATGGTTTAACAAATGGCTTAATATGAATGTTTTAGCTGTTGAAATGGAAGCGGCTGCACTGTATCTGAACGCAGCTTTTTACAAGAGAGATGCCCTCGCTATGATGACCATATCTGATCACATATTGACCGGTGAAGAATTTTACAGTGGAACAACGTATGTACGCAAACGACAATATGTTTTAAAATACGCTTTAGAAATCATCACGAGATAAATCTACACTCAAATAGAGTAAAACAGCAAGATTCACCTTATGTAAATCTTGCTGTTTGTATTTCTACCTTTAAATTTAAGGTATTTATAATTACCTAAATCGCATAAAAAGTTATATGTCGATAATCTCCAAATCTCTTGAGCCTTTAAAATAGAAATCACTTCTTTCATATTGTGAGATGTCTCATCTCGATCCACGAAAACTTTTTGTATTTGATTTTTCATTTCAAAAACCTCTTCTATGGTGTTTTTGAGATTGTTTGAACAATTACCCTCTCTTCCATTCCAAGCTTCAGATGCCGCACTGTGAAATAGCTTAAATTCTCTTTTTCTTCACTTTTTCATAAAAATACATATCATACGATGTTATGTGAACGATGTATCCATTTTCAACATTATCATTTTTCATCACTTATTTGACATGTATTCTCCTCCAAAATGCTCTTTGAAAAATCACCCGTCATAAATTTTTACAGATTTTTGTTATCTATAAATACACATACCCTTTTCATAAAACTTCACCTATTTACATAGTCTATATATCGCCCTCAGCATACATTTTGGTAGACTTTATCATGCTTTCAATACATATGAATTCATTTGGCTGATGTTCAACTGATGCTTCTCCCGGAACACAGGTCCGAAAGCCACGCACTGATATAGTTCTCGCATATGTTGCTCCCCTATCACCAGTGGCTCCGTTTCGTTATCTCCCGTAAAATTTCTCTGAACTTCCATAAGAACCTTTACGAGTTCATGATCTTTTGCAACATAAAAGCGGTGCCAAGTGATCGATTTTTACAACTCTCGTACCCTGTTACCGTTTTTCCATTCCGGCATAAATATCATCTTCTGTCATAGTTGCAGGATATCTCATGTTTATTGTCAACTTTATATTATCCTCATCTATGGATAACATACCTACATTAAAATTAAGCTTGCCGGATGGCGCATCTTCAAAAGTCTCATTCCAAAAATTTTTCTCCGTGAAAATTAAACCCTATTTTTCGTTGTAAAATTTTATGAAATCATTGATTCTATCATTTGAAAACTCCACATCTTTAACTAATTCACAGAAAACTGTTATTGCATTTTACCTTTTTCCGGCATGGCACCATGAGCTGAAACTCCTGCTACTTTTATCACACATCCTGTCTTAGTTTTTTCACATTGCACGTATGTCCGGTCCTTTCAACATAAGAATTTACGATATTGGTCAAATCTGCGTTTTTCTATGGAAGCTAAAACCCCTGTCAGCCACCATGTTGGGGAGCATTTCCTCCTTTCAGACTGACAAGTTCTACTCTATGTTCATTTAAATTTTCCGCCTTTTCTATTTTCTTTATCAAATCGAATACTATAAGACCTTTTTCACAATGTATAACCGGGAAATCGGCATCAGGTGCAAATCCCATACACGGCGTTTTTCTCAGATAATATTTAATTCCATCCCAATTAGTTTTCTTCATCTAGTCCTATTATCAATCTGATATTCTTTTTAGGCTTAAATCCTGCCCGCTTCAGTGCTTTCATGGCATAGTAAGCTGCCACGGTAGGACCCTTGTCATCTATAGCACCTCTTCCATACAGCTTGCCGTCCTTGACAGTTGCCGTAAACGGATCTTGATCCCAACCACTTCCTGCCGGTACTACATCGACATGACAGAGCAGTGCAAAAAATATCTTCGCTCTCTCCTTTGAATTCAATGTGTCCTCCATAGTTGTCCACATTGCATATGTCAAAACCGTCTCTTTTTCCGGATTTCTAAAAACGATTCAAAAACCTTCTGAACTTCGCTTCCAAAGGACAACTTCCTATCGGCTCATCACCTACACTTGAATTTTAATCAGGTCAGATAAGTCGTTTAACATTTCTTCTTTTAAAATCATCAATTATATGATTTACATTGTTGAAATTTTTCCATAATTACCTCATTATCCGTCATCTAAAAATCAATTTTCTATTTCGAAAATGCAACCTGTAAGATTAATAATATCATACTCAACACTGTAAGTATTCCCATTAAAGGTAGTACAAACTTAATCCATTTATTATACGTTACATCAACTAAATCCAATGTTGCAAGAATCAATCCTGTCGGTGTATGAATGAAATCATACCTAAACCGAAAAATATAAGCTGAGAAATTATTATCTCTCAGGCATGCCCTACTGCATCAGCCAGCGGTGCTATGATTGAATCTGACAATGTGCAAGCCCCGAAGATGAGTTTATAAAAGAAACCGAGCACTACGAAGATTAACATCATTATCACGATCAAATAGGGAACGGATTCATTCCTGACACTATTCCCGACAATTTGTAAAGAATAGTATCTGAAAACCTTTCCTGTTTCCAAAATGATATTTACAGCCCTGGCAATACCTATTACAAGACCCACACCGATGAGTCCGCCTGCACCTTCAATGAATTTGGGAAACAAATTCCTTTTCCGATACTCTCAAAACAATTCCTATTATTACGGAAGTGACCAAGAATAATACGGTCATTTCTTCAAACCACCATCCCTTAATAGCTACACCGTATACCATGACAACAAATGCCGCTAAAAACAATATCAGAGCTATCTTAAATCTAAGAGTCATAACAAGGTCTTCTGCATGTTTATCAAACTTCTTTTCTATGCGCTCTTTATCTTCATAAATGAGTGATTTTGTAGGATCTTTTTCTAATTCTGCCAGCATATCTTAAGATGTAAATTATAGTTACGGCTGTTCCTATGATAAGTCCTGCTAATCTGAAACCCATTCCCGCTGTAAAATTAATACCTGCAGCATTTGCAGCCGTCACCACTGAAAATGGGTTTACTGTTGACATCATGGTTCCTATGGAAGATCCCATATATATCGCCGCAATACACACCAATACGTCGTATTTAGCTGCGATGAACACCGGTATCAGTATCGGATACAGTGCTATGGTTTCTTCTGCAAGGCCAAAGGTCGTCCCTCCTAAAGATATCAAAAATAGTTACCACGATTATGAGAATATACCCTAGCTCCTTAGTCGCCCTCGACAAAGCACTTATACCTGCACCAAAAAGCACCTGAATGGTCTAATATGTTAATCAATCCACCCAATACCAGAACGAACAAAATTATGTTCTATACATTCGTATACTCCCCTAACAGAACCTGAGAGAAAGGCTTTCACTCCTTGGGTTTTTCTCTAATTTTTGATAAGTTCCAGGAATACCTATGGGTTTTTGATTTCTTTTTCGTAACTTCTCAATTGAGTATCCACTCCCAATTTTTTCAATGTGTCCTGTGTTGCAGGTAAAAATTTCTGTTGTTCCATCCGGTTTCGTCAACGTAAATTCATTTGCCCCTGTATCACCGGCATCATATTGTAACTTTGAATATGAGCCCTGCCGGAATTAGGAAGGTCAAAATACACGCCAAAGCTAGAACTATAAACAACACGGTAAATGCCGTCGGAAATGAAATTTTCTTTTCTTTGCTTCCATTTTTATCTCCTCTCAAAAATAACTTAAAGTTTATAATTTTAATATTTTCTCGCAATATAACCTTTCTCAACATCGGGCATATTTTAAAGAAAAATAAAATATTTGAAACAACTGATGAAACCAGACCGATTGCTGTTCCGGTTGCCACTAAAAAACTCGACTCTCCTCATATTTGTTTTAACAGCATTCACCAACAACTGAACATTATCTTCTCTTAATACGTAATCTATTAAATAATTCGTCCATTTTTGGAATTTCCGTAAATTTCATCTAAAAATTCTCTATTTTTCCTAACAAATCTATCATACAAAATTCTTGAAATTTCTGTCTCCGGTTTCTCAAAATATATCCTCGCTATCTTTTGATAAAAATTTCAAGATTTTCTATCTTTAAGTTCTGTCTTCCTTCATATTTAGATTCGAGCAATTGTAAATAGTATTTTACAAATTTCGTGAAATAATCTTTAATTTTTACTTTTAATATCTCATCTAATTTATCATCTATCTTAATGCTTAAATCACATTTAAATTGCGATTCTAAGTAATATCCAATGCTATTTTTCCACGCCTGTTTCAAACTCATTCAGCAATCCCTCATTGACAACGATGGACATCAAAAGTTTCTGTTTAACTTTATCTCTGATGCCATCTCTTACCTTGATTGCTAAAATTTTTCAATTTGTGCATTTTTGATTTCTAAATATATCTTTTTCTGAAAGATTTTTCTTATTTTAACTATCACATCACTGATACTCACATCGCAAAAGCATAACCTTTTCATCAGATAGAATTTCAAATACGGTTTTCTTCTTTCCTTACTCTACATAAAAATTCTTGGATACTCTCTTCAAAATATTTCTCTATTTCCTCTGAAATCAGTTTCTTTATTGAATTTTTCATTTTTATTTAAAAACATCCACAATTTGTTTAGATGCAATATTTTTAATTTTTCTGCAAGTTTTGATACAAATTCCTTCGAAAAACTTCTGCAGATTTAATCTCAACTGACGAAATTCGCAGTTACACCGGCGTTATTGAAAATCTCGTACGAACTTCCTGAATCATCTTGAATCTCTGCCGAGTTAAAAATATTTTTATATATGTTTTTAATATTTTCCCGGCACATATTCCCATAATACAGCACACAATGTCGCTATACACACGATAATGATACTGTTCAAAATACTCACTCTCACTAAATTTTTAAAAGCGACTCGATGGACTATCAAGTCGCTTTCCATGAATTTCTCATTTGGACATTGATCTTTTTAATATGCAAATTTTTAATTGCTTTTTGGTTTTTATCATTGCTTTTATCTTTTGGATAAAAGAAGTTATATCCATAGAATTTAATCTGTTTCGGATCCTCGTTATACTTGTATGATAACATCTCTGAAACGGTTACCAACTGATATCCCTGTGCTTTTTAACCAAGGGATTATCTCTTTCGTCGCTTCTGCAGTGAGTCGTATAGTGAATGCATCAGAATTACTTTACCATCCAAATTTCCACTGTTTTTAATTATTTTAATGACATTATCTTTATTTCTGTGTTTCCAATCTAAGGTATCAACAGACCATAAAATTGCCGATTTGTTGAATATTTTTGTCGTTTTTCATTGCCATTTCCGTACGGCGGCCTGTACAATGTGGGCACATATCCGATTCTGCTCTTTATCGCCTTATCTGTTAAATCGCTTTGTTCTTTAACTTTTTCATCTGTTAATGTAAACAAGTTAGGATGTGAATAGCTGTGAGAGCCAATTTCCGATCCCATCCTATCCATTCGCTTCAGCAATTTATCAGAGTCGCTAACGTTTTCTATATTCTTTCCCAATTCAAAAACGTCGCAACTGCTTTATTTTTGCTCTAAAATATCCAATATTTTTAGCAGTTGTACCCTCTGCCGGACCATCATCATAAGTCAACGCTACCATAGGCTTTGAAGGATCTATTTTTCTACTGTTTATATTTTCTTTTTCTGAAAAGCCCTTTTATATCTGACTCCGAAATTGTTATTTTTTTATAATCTGACTGTCGTCTGTTACGGTGTTGCCGGCAAAGTATAATACAACCTTATCTCCATCAAATGCAGTTCTCAAATTTGCTACCTTTTGCATCGATGTATTTCTTGTAATTCTTACTTAACTTATCTCAATTTTTCTTTAAGTACTCGTCTAAATATCTGTATAATTTTTCCTGATATCCCGGTTCAAACACCATTATCGGATGTATTCTTGATCCGGTCTCCTTGTCGAAGTTAAGAACAGACACCTTGGAAGATACTTGCTCCAGCTTCCCATTGGTTTCTCTTCTCTGACTACCGTTTTTCAACACTACACTGAGCAATATTTTGCTTCTCTATGTGAATCATATCATTAACATCGCAAATTTTTCATCTTTGCTCCCTTGCTCGTGTTCTCCTAAAAAGCTCTGTTTTTCACGTTCCGCCAGTATTTTTATCTGCTTATCTATAGAATTTATCTTCACCTTTGATAGTTCAATCCCACCGATGAAGGCTTTCCATATTTGTATTTCCCGCTGTGCTTTTTCCCTATAGAGTTTGAATCTTGAGCACTGCTAAAATATCTTTTTCGCATATTTCGTAAATGAATTTTCGTCATCGTAGCTGTTGCTATCAAAAACTTAAAACAGGAACACTCCTCCAACGACTAATATAACTATTAAAATCACGAGGAAAAATGTATCTTCCCATTCCACGCCTTCTCACTATACCGTTCGTGTATCTACCACTTCTGAAAGTATGCTTTGCATATCTTGCCATACATCTCTCCTTTGAATACTACTCTATCTTTTCAAAACATTCACCAAATAATGAAATACGCACTCTATTTTCGTATGTATATATCATTATTTATGTTTTCTATCACTTACACATCATAAATGTCATAATTTATACTCATTTTACCATTTTTCTATTATCATAATAAAGTTTTTCTGATATTTTTAAAACCGAATTGTCGTTTTTCTGCTTTTTCAAGTTCCATAACAATGGCATTCTCTCATTCTTTTTGTGTATCTCACAAGACAGCTCATAGACCTCTTTCAATATCACCGTTTTTATGATATGCATTGGCACCGCATCCTCCAGCTGCAATATAATTTTGCAAAAACAATCCTGACACTCGTCATGAGAGTACACATTGCAATTTTTAAATTTATCAATCACATCTTTTTAACAATGCCTGTCTCCAGAGTTCCTAGCAAAATGCTATCTCCGACAAACTGATGACATGGGAAAAAGCTCTCCATCAGGAGTAATTGCCAGGTACTCGGTACCTACACCACAACCTGACAGTCTCTTGGCAATACACGGTCCCCCTGTAAAATCAACGGTATAATGATAAAAATAAAATTCTTGATCACTGCCATCTCTTTAACCATCTCTTCCGATAACTCATCGTAAATTCTCAAAAATTATATCCAAATCTCCTCGATCTATGGCATACTTTTCTCCATCTTCTGCAACCACCAGGCTCCATCGACAGCTCTCTGAACCTCAAACCCGCCATATGCAGCATATCCTGTAAAATCCAAATTATTTTTCGTATATGCACTCTTATAATAATCTTTATTTCCTCTTTTTGTCAACCAGCTTTTTAAATTTATCAACTACAATGTCATATGTTTCCAAGTCCGTTTTTCATTTTTCTCATTCGATCATTTTATCTCTTTTCTTCATCCAAACTCAAAAGCTACATTGCTCATTTCCTCTATTTTGCAAAATTCAATGACATCATCATCGATCAACAACCCGTTTGTTGTCAATGTAAACCTGAAATTTTTATCTTTTTATCCTCGATGCTCCGTGCATATTCTACAGTCTTTTTACATACTCCAATTTAACAGCGGTTCTCCACCGAAAAACTCCACCTCTAAATTCTCTTCTTCCGGTACTGTTTTCAACTAAAAATCGATGGCATTTTTCGCAGTTTCAAACGACATCAATCCTCTTGTACCACAGTATTCTCCTCTCCTGCAAAAGCAGTATTGACAGTTCATATTACAGTCGAGCCACATGTAAACAAATTGCCTTCAATACTAAAAGTCTGCTTTTCATATTCTCGCAATCGTTTTAAATTCATCATCACTGAACAGTTTACCGCTTCTTCTCAATTCTTGTACATCTTTCTACTGTCTCAACAACGTCATTTATCGAAACGTTTTTCATGCTTATCTCTTATATTTTCAAATATAATTTCACTGAGTTTCTCGACATTAATCTCGCTTTGCAGCCTATGCTCCAACATAGAGATTCTTCCCTTATCGCTATCTCTCGTACATTCATCTCCATTTAAAAATTTTTATCATAGTGACCTATTATATCATATGCCAAATCATCTACGATGTGAATACTTCCGCTGTCTCCATCTATTACAACATTATAATCTTTTCTTATATCGATGTATCATCTCATATTTCCTAAATCTCTATCCACATTTAAATCTTTCAAAAATTGCACTCATATATTTCCACGATATCTGTGCCTTCATAAGATGTCCCTTACAAATAGAAAAGCTGACCTCGTTGGAGACAGCTCTTTTAGTACTATTTAACCTTGCTTTTGCTCACATTTTTGGTTTATCACGCTACAAGATGTCTTACTGGCTGATTGACAAGAAGTTTGATACCTCCATCAAACCGCCGGTTGCTATTGAAAGCCTTCAGATTTTTAGTCCCTAAAGTCTTGATTCTCTTCATAGTATTACCTTCTCCTCCTTCTTTTCTCTCAAGTAATTCTAACAAAATCCATTATAAAAATGTCAAATGAAAAATAAAAATTCCACTGTGAAATTCTCCCTACAATAACTTTATTATAGTATTAAAATATTTACCATATCAATTTGTGTTTCATACATAGTTTTTATTAAAAATTTAGCGGAGGTCAGATGTTTTATAACAAGAGTATTGAAGAAACTCTCATGAATTATCTTCCAGAGAATCCGGGCTTTCTTCATCCGAATCAATTAAGAGCAGGAAAATTAACGGTTCCAACACACTTCCTGAAGGAAAAAGAAAAGTATCTTTTCTGTAATGGCAGATCAGTTCAAAGATGTTCTTGTAGCTATTTTTAATAGTTGCGGCTATAATTTCTCTTACAACCGGAAGACATTGAAAGCACAATCGTAATAATTTCAGTAATAATTCTCAATGCAATTTTTAGGTACTGTGCAATAGTATAAGGCTGAAAAATCTCTGGCCAGCCTGAAAATCTCTGCACCCTTTGCAAAAAGTGCTTAGAGATGAAAAGACTGTAGAAATACCTGCCCGATATCGTAGTTGGAGACTTAATTAAAAATAGAGGCTCGGCGATATCGTTCCATGCGATGGACGAATCATATCTCTTCTCTTTGAAAGTCAACGAAAGTGCTTTGACCGGTGAATCGGAACCCGTTGATAGCGATACTATCCAATTGGAAAATTCACCTCTAGGGAGATCAACACATATGGTATTTTCATCATCATTGGTTACTTATGGTCGCGGAATATTTGTTCACGCAACCGACGTAGGTGACTGAACTCGGTAAAATAGCCAATTTGATTTCCAATGCTCAGGAGAGGAAAAACGCCTTTACAACAAAGCATGGATTCCTTTAGCAAAAACTATCTTTGTCGATTATTCTAATTTGCATCGTAGTTTTTCTATGAGCCTTTTTACGTGGAGAAAAGTCTGATAAACGCTCTTTTTATTTGCTGTTGCCCCTTGCAGTAGCGCTGCCATACCCTGAGGCACTGTCATCTATCATTACGATTTCTCTTGCCATAGGAACTTCTCGCATGGCTAAGGAAAATGCAATAGTAAAAAGTTAAAAATCTGTCGAAGGTCTCGGAAGCGTTTCAATAATTTGCTCTGATAAAAACCGGCACTCTTACTCAGAATAAAATGGTAGTAGAGGACACTTTCTGTTTTCTTATAAACAAACCCAGATTATTACTCTGTTCTATTCTATGCAATGATTCCTTGATGACTGATGGGAAAATTATCGGTGACCCCACCGAAACGGCTTTTAGTTGATTACTCACCAAGTTAAATGACGATTACCTCAAATGTAATTAAGCGTTACCGACGACTCTCTGAGCTACCTTTTGACTCTGACAGAAAGCTCATGAGCACGCTACACGACATCGATGGTAACATGTTGATGTTTACGAAAGGTGCTCCTGATATTATACTTTCAAAATGCAAATACTACTTAGATGTCAACGGCAATAAAAACGATCAGTAAAAGTTTTTGGATTATGTCATTGAGGCGAATGATAAAATACTCAAAGAACGGTCTTAGAGTTTTTGGCATTTACACAAAAGGATTTTATCGAGAAAGACATTTTGAATTTTTGAAGATGAAAGCGATTTAACCTTAATCGGTCTTGAGATAGAAATGGATCCTCCTAGGGAAGAATCTACTAAAAGCCGTTGAAGACTGTATTAAAGCCGGTATAAAGACCATTATGATTACAGGTGATCACAAACTACGGCTTCTGCAATTGCTAAAAATTGGGAATTTTAAATTCGGAGATAAAAGCAATCACAGGTCTTGAATTAGATGCTATGAACGATGACGAGCTAATGGCTGAAATAGAACATATCTCTGTTTACGCAAGAGTTTCTCCAAACAACAAAATACGAATAGTAGATGCATGGCAAAAACTGGGACATATAGTCGCTATGACCGGAGATGGTGTTAATGATGCTCCCTGCACTGAAACAAGCTGACATCGGAATTGCTATGGGGATTACCGGAACCGAAGTTTCAAAAAGATGCTTCCGACATGGTTTTTGACAGATGATAACTTCGCAACTATTGTAGAATTCCGTCGTCAACGGCAGAAACATCTATGAAAACATTAAAAATGCTATTAAATTTTTACTGTCAGGCAACGCAGCCGGTATTCTCGCAGTGTTATATGCATCTATCACAGGTCTACCTGCTCCTTTTTGCTGCAGTTCATCTATTATTTATAAATTTAATTACCGACAGTTTACCTGTTCTTTGCGATAAGCATGGAACCAAATAATTTAGCACTTCTAAATAGGCGACCGAGAAGACGTTCAGATCCGATGATGGACAAAAATTCATGTTTGACGTAGGTATGCAGGGTCTTTTGATATCCATGTCAACCATGTCAGCTTTTTATATAGGTTGATCGATCAGATGTGTCACTTGGAACGACTATGGCATTTTTCAACTTTATGTCTTGCAAGACTCTGGCATGGTTTTTAACTCTCGTGGTGGTCAATCTGTATTCAAACTGGGAATATTTACAAATTTATACACTATCAGGGCATTTGTTTTGGGCTTTCTGTTATTGGCATTGCTTCTGTTCGTTCCCGAACTTCAAAATGCGTTTTTCGATATCAAAGGTAGATAGAAATTCTTTTCTTTGTATAATTTTATTGTCTTTCTTACCCACTCTAATAATTCAGATAGTACTCATAGATGATCCTAATGCAAGGTATTGAATTTACAATTGAACGAAAAACTGCCCATAGATCAACGTTAACAAACGTAGCTCTCATGGGCAGTTTTAATATCGTATCACTTTTTCTGTTTTTTGATTTATATCTCATGCATCACAGTCATGACCCGCAGACTTAATATCCAATACGGAGTTCCGTCGAACATATCAACTCCTGTAAAAATGAATTTTTCTTCCCTCAACTTTTTAATCGTTATAGTTGTCACGCCTATAGGATTTTGGTCTAAACGGTGCATGAGTAGAAAATAAACCTGTCATAGGACCGTTTCCATGGAAAGGAACTGTCAACTTATATCCCTCGCTTCTGTCAAACCAGAATAAAACCATGAACTTTTTCTCCCACTTTCATATCTGCCATTCCTTCTTTATATTCTTCTAAAAAGCTCTAAACCGCCTCTTTCTCAGGATAAACCTTTCTCGTTTTTAGGTGTATCTCTCACATCACGAAACGGAGAATGAATATAACCTATAGGATTGCAAACTAACTGTTTCATATATAATTTTCCTCCTCGATATAATGCTTAAAACTATGAAAATTTACCTTATCCGCACACTTCTATGGATACCCATTTTCATTCAATCAAAACTTCGACTCTCTATCTGATATTTCTTTTTGTTCAGAATATTTAGAACAAAGCCTTTATGGCTTCCACATTATCTTTTTATAGAAAATGCTTGAGGTTTAAAAATTATATCAGCATACTTCCTATATAAATTTATTCTTTCTCGATATATGTCTTCTATGGTTTCTCTCCCTCTTTCATTGAGATTCCTCTCCTTTTCAAATTTCCGAGCCTCCTTTTTATAATCTTCAAATCTACGTCTAAAAACTACTGTTCCTATATTTTTAAAGTGCTTCATTGCCTTTTCACTGTATATTGCACTTCCCCGTAGAGATTACAGCAAGTTCAGGATCTATATCGCAGTTGATCTCTCCCTCAATCCTATTGAATTCATCTTTGCTCTACGCTATCGATCACTTCCCATAGACGTCTTCCGAGGTTTCTCTTGAATTACAATATCCGAATCTATAAAATTATAACCTAAAACTTTTGCTAAAAACAACGCCTATAGTGCTCTTCCCTGATCCCGGCATTCCTATTAAAAATTATATTACGATTTTTCAAATTCATTCACCTCTCTTCTTTTGGACATCTAAATTATACCTGCATTTTCGTCTGTATCCATGCTACCTCTAATCATTAGCTTTCATAGCTGAAACCATATCTATTTTATTTATTTTTCTCGCCATAACCAAATTGGTTAGAATGACAAAAGATACCGTAATTAGTATGGCGTAAACATATGTCGTGTTTGAAAAAGTTCCTTATAAACATAACTCCACCATTTTCTATTTTTGATTACGAATTTGTAGCAACCAAAATCCTAACGGAATACCGAATATTATACCAATCGCAGAAATTATATTTATTTCTCTAAATATGTATCCTCTAATCTCTTGTCTGTAGAATCCCAACACTTTTTATGGTAGATAATTCTTTTGACGTTCCAAAAACATTTATATTTGACATGCAATACAAAATGATAAATGTTAGAAGACCTGCGCATATGCTCAAAAACAGCAATTATTCCGTTTATGTTGTTAACCGATTTCGAGAATGATTCCTTTATGTCATCCAAGTAGCTTACGTAACTGACTCCATCTATCTTCTTTATATCTTCAACGATATTTTGTGTTGCCTGTCTCCTTTCATTTATTGAAAGCCCATCGTATACTTTTTCTTTTTATCTTTGTGAAAGCACTATTATTTGCAAGGGTTTTACCTGAAATTTTTCTGTAGTATTTCTTTGTCATAAATCCTTGATGTCCTGTATAATATTCAAATATACCGGAAACTTTAAATTGCTTATCCTTATTTCCTATATTTAATTTTATGAAATCTCCTTTTTAACATTAAATATTTCTGCGATTTTCTTTGATAAAAAACCCTTCATCATCCAGTTGTATTCTCTTTTTCGTTTCAGCATCTTTGAATACTATGTATTTTCAATGTCTTTTGTCGAATCCACAACATTTAGTGTCAACACTCATCTCCTGAATCCACATCGTTTTTCGTCTTTGTCGTAACATTAGCCTTTTTCATATGAAGCGGCAAACTTCATATTGATCATGATTCTGTCCACGTGCCGTCTGCTGTAACTGCCGCAACATCATATCTGCTTATTTGCTTGTATTGTATATCCAAAAATATTTTTATTGAGTCCCTTTAGCCCAAATGCCGCTATGAGCAATGCCATACATCCGGCGACTCCAAAAACGGTCATGATAAATCGCTTTTTATATCTGAATATATTTCTAAAAAGTTACTTTTCCTACTGAATTTAAGTCTATTCCAAACAAATCCAATCTTTTCCAGTAAAATTTTTACCTTGCTTCCGAGTTTTTGCAACAACAACCTCGCCGGTATATCATGCAATGTCTTTCTACTACAACTGTCACTGTTATAAAAATTACAATTATTGCAACCACTGACACAATTATAGCTATACCCCAGAAGAAAATGGTCTTCTCACTTATTAGGTTATATGTTGATGCGATGCCTTTGTAATGAACTTGGGGAAATAACGAAAATCCAACGGGAATCCTGCATATCATACCCATTATCCTGCAAAGAGTCCATATGTAAGATAAAATGTAAAAATACTTCCTTTGAATATCCTAAATATCCTCAAAATTCCATTTTTCTGTGATCATTCATCATCCTGGTCATCGTAGTTGTAACTACTAAAACGCCACGAGGAAAAAGAACACAGGAACACCTTTGCTATCGATTCTATTTCTATATCCGTTTTGAAGTTGTTGATTCCTATGCCGTCTTCCAACGATGACACATATCCATGATATTTTTATTACTATTAAAAGAATTTCCTAAATTATTTTTCAACTTTCCGAGACTCGCTTCACCCTATTTTTCTCATTCGCTCCCCTTATTCTATGCGACTTTATCGCTATATTTCTCTGAGAAAATTGACATTCTCGATTTTTCAATTTGTACATGCAATATATTGTATTGACCAAACCCATTAGATTTTTTATAATTTTCTCTCTACAGACAGACTTTCTACCAAATGTTTTCTTTGACTCTCTGCCAAATGGACACCTAAATACGCTTTTCCTATCCCTAGCTGAGTTACTCTCCATGAGCAGAAGTAAAGTTGGGAGAAATCACTTTTCCGGACAATTCTTATATATTTTCTCACTCCCTACCTTTTACTCTTTATTTTCTCCTATCTTTACTTTTTGAACCATATGGTGAAGCTTATCTCAACTACACATTCTCCATCGGATTTTGCCATCCTACCTTCTATAAGCTCAGTTTTATTGTATCCGTCTGCATCATAAAAATATCCTGGCTTCCACTTTATTCTTTTTCCCTGTCTTCAAACCCAAAGATCTATTTCTCTTCCGTATCTAACCCTTTTGACACCTGAAATTTTCTTTATTTTCTATGTCTCGTTTTATATCCCAGCGGAGAACTCACCTTTATATCCTATGCATTGCATTTTTCAAATAGTTTGTTCATACTTTTCTCTATATTGGGATTAGATGCGAGAAAACCCGATAAAAATGCCACACTGAAGATATATAATCACAATTACTCGCAATAAATCAGAGAGACTGATTTTTAATATTTTTGAACCATAATTTTACTATTTTCTTCATAACTTACCATTCCAAATCTCATGTTCTTTACGTTGTAGTTTTTCTCACACGAAGTTATACTGCCATTTTTCATATTTATGATTCTATCTGCCATAGATACTATACTCAAATTATGAGTTATTAAAAACCAGAGTTTTTCTTTCAGATTTACATATTCTGTGCAAAAAGTTCTAAAATATTTTTCCCGTATTGTAGTCCAACTGCTCCTGTCGGTTCATCACATAGCAGCAATCTTCGGATTTTTGCAACTGCCCTCGCTATCGCCACACTCTCTGTTGCTCTCTCCGCTGAGTTGAGAAGGGAAATTATTCTTTTCTTTTTCGAGACCCACCACCCAATACATAATCTGTATCGAAAAGTGTTCTCTCGCAAATTTCCGAGTCAGTTCCATTTTCCTTGGCTGATAATCCTTGAACCAAATTATAGACTGAAACACAAACCCCACATGGTGCCTCCTGTAGTTTATGGTCATCTGTTTGTGCGCATTTCGTTATATCATTTCCATCTCATGATAACCTTTCCTT